>Ga0247832_1000353_pt1 | contig 95091 bp, 54 predicted proteins | sample LaCruzMarch2015__10_FD_192407 | JGI IMG/M metagenome (GOLD analysis project Ga0247832, IMG submission 192407) | Freshwater microbial communities from meromictic Lake La Cruz, Castile-La Mancha, Spain - LaCruzMarch2015_4m | ecosystem: Environmental > Aquatic > Freshwater > Lake | place: Spain... | reverse complement strand
CCGTGTCGCCCTCAACGACGTCAAGAAGACCTTCGAGGAGTCGCTCACCGCCCCCACGGCCAAGCGCGGCTTCGCCCTCGAAGGACCGGCCCTCACCCGCACTGGAACGGTCAGAAAAAATGGCCACACCGACACGATCCATCATGGTGCGGTCGTCATCGCGGCGATCACCAGCTGCACCAATACGAGTAATCCGAGCGTCATGGTGGCCGCCGGGCTCCTCGCGCGAAAGGCCGTGGCAAAGGGGCTGACCTCCAAGCCATGGGTCAAGACAAGCCTCGCGCCCGGTTCCCGAGTGGTGACCGACTACCTCGAGCGGTCGGGCCTCGACCAAGACCTCGACGCGCTCGGTTTCGAGACGGTCGGCTACGGCTGCACAACCTGCATCGGCAATTCGGGGCCGTTACCCGACGCCGTCGCCAAGGCCGTGACCGAAGGGGATCTCGTGGCCGCGGCCGTGCTCTCCGGCAACCGTAATTTCGAGGGCCGCGTCAATCCGCTCGTGAAGGCCAACTGGCTCGCCAGCCCGCCGCTGGTCGTGGCCTACGCCTTGGCCGGCACCACCGACATCGACATGGATCATGAGCCGATCGGCAACGGTGCAGATGGGAAGCCGGTGTTCCTTCGCGACATCTGGCCGACGGCCGAGGAGGTGCGGCAGACTGTCGAGTCGTGTGTCTTGCCGACGCAGTTTCAGGCCCGGTATGGAAACGTCTGGAACTCGAACGAGCGGTGGAATGCGGTGCCGACGTCCACGGGCGAACTGTACGACTGGAATGCTGCGAGCACCTACGTTCAGGAGCCGCCGTTTCTCTCCGACCTTACGCGGGAGGCCGTGGCCCCGCAGAGCGTCCGGGCCGCCCGCGTGCTGCTCGCTCTGGGGGACAGCGTGACGACCGACCATATCTCGCCCGCCGGCAGCATCGCCAAGTCGAGCCCGGCCGGGCACTATCTCGTCGAGCACGGTGTCGAGCCCGTCGACTTCAACAGCTATGGTGCCCGCCGTGGTAATGATCGCGTAATGACGCGGGGCACGTTTGCCAACATCCGCCTTCGCAACCTACTCGTGCCGGGCACCGAGGGGGGCATTACGCGGCTCCTGCCCGGGGCGGATGTGATGCCCGTGTACGACGCGGCGGTGAGGTACAAGGCGGCCGGCACGCCGCTGGTGGTGCTGGCTGGTGCTGAATACGGCACCGGCAGTTCCCGTGACTGGGCGGCCAAGGGAACGATGTTGCTGGGCGTTCGTGCGGTGCTCGCCACCAGCTTTGAGCGAATCCACCGTTCAAACCTTGTCGGCATGGGCGTGCTCCCAGTGGTGCTGCCGGAGCCCTGGCAGCAGTTGGGCCTGACTGGCGAGGAGACCTTCGATATTCCCTTCGAGCACCTCGCGCCGCGGACAACGGTGGTGGTGAAGGCCATGCGGCCGGATGGCACGGTGCGGGAAATTCCCTGCATGGTGCGGATCGACACGCCTGTCGAACTCGACCAATTCCGCTCCGGCGGCATTCTTCCGTTCGTGCTGCGGAAACTACTGGCCGGGAGCGCCGGGTGACGATGCAGGGGAACCTACAGGCTGACGAGGCCGGCGGTGCGACGGGTGTCTTTGCGTGGCGGTCATGCCGAACAGGCCGAGTTTGCGTGGTATCCGAGGCGGAAATCCTTGCGTAGATGGCAAGGTCTCGACGTGTTTCGCCAAGGGAATCGCCGGTTGTATACTAAAGGTTGTCGTCGCCCGAACGCGGCGTTGATTTTCACACGCATGCAGCCAGGAACTGTTGCTTACGTGGCCTGCTGCATAGGCGGCGTGCCCTGCGATCATTCGGATGGCGGGGAGCACTCGATGGGAGTTGGCATTATGGGCGCGATGGTTGGATCGACCGGTACCTACGGCGAGCAGATGGCAGGCGATCGGAGCAGACCGCAGGCCTCTTCCCGCGAGGCGATCGAACGGGTTGTGTTCGAAGAACTGGCGTCAGTCAGCCCCACCGCCACGATCCGCACGCTCAGCCCCGAGTCGTCGCTGGCAGGCAATGGCATCGATACCGCACGATTTCTGGACGTGGTGACCCGCATCGAAGGCCGCTACCAGATGCGGTTTCGAGACGAATGGCTCCATGGCCTCCGGACCTGCGGGGATCTCGTCGAATGCATCGCCGTTCGCATGTTCGACGCAGCCGATCGGAGAGCGGACAGTGGTGTGGCCTCTGCCCGCCCGGCCGGCCCCCAAGCTAGCCCCCAAACTGGCTCCAGAGCCGTGCCCAAAGTCATTCCCTCAAATGGTCTAGCCTCAAATGGTCTGGCCTCAAATGGTCTGGCCTCAAATGGTCTGGGCCGGGCCCGCCCCGCAACGACCTCCACGGATGCGTTTCCCGAGTTCGCCGCGCTTGAAGAGCGGCTGGCGGGCCTCGAAGCGGCCGGTCTTGAAAATCCGTTCCTGCAACCCAACGAGCACGTGCGTGGCCGCACTGCGAGGGTTGGTGGCCGCGAAGTTGTCAGCTTCACCAGCTTCGACTACCTCGGCCTTGCCGGCCATCCGGATGTGACGAATGCCGCCAAGGATGCGATCGACCGTTTCGGCTGCAGCGCGTCTGCCAGCCGCATGGTGGGTGGCAACAACACGATCCTCGACGATCTCGACGCCGAACTGGCGGATTTCCTCGGCACGGAACGGGCCGTCGTATTTCCCTGCGGCTACGGCACGAATGCCTCACTGTTCAACCACCTCTTCGGCGCCGGCGACCTGATTCTCTACGACGAACTGGCCCACAACAGCATCATGCAGGGAGCGAACGCGTCGAAGGCCGGCAAACGCTCCTTCCGTCACAACGACCACGAACAACTCGACGGTCTGCTCCGCGACCTGCGTTCGCAGTACAAGCGGGTGGTCGTGGCGATCGAGGGCGTGTACAGCATGGACGGCGACTATCCCGACCTGCCGCGGTTCATCGAGGTGAAACAGCGGCACAACGCCCTCCTCTACGTGGACGAGGCCCACTCGTTGGGAACCATGGGCCCCGAAGGCCGGGGGATATGCGACTTCTTCGGGGTCGATCCCGCGGAGGGTGATCTGTGGATGGGCACCATCAGCAAGGCGCTCGGGGCCGGTGGCGGCTACCTTGCCGGCGGCGAACGGCTGATCCGTTATCTTCGCTATACCACGCCCGCCTTCGTGTTTTCGACCGCCTGCTCGCCGCCAAACGCCGCAGCAGCCCTCGAGGGCTTGCGGGTGCTCCGTCGCGAGCCGTGGCGGATCACGCGTCTGCGGGAGCGGTCGGAGCTGTTTCTCAAACTGGCCGCCGACTGTGATCTTGATACCGGTTCGAGCAGCGACACCCCGGTGATCCCCGTGATCGTCGGCAGTTCTGCCCGGGCGATGCTCGTGTCGCAGATGCTCCTGCAGAGAGGCGTCAATGCCCGGCCAATTCTCTATCCGGCTGTCCGCGAGACTGCTGCCCGCGTCCGGTTTTTCATCACCAGCGAGCACAGCGAAGAACAGATCGTTCAGGCGGTTGAAGCGGTTGCGGACGTGCTGGCGGCGACCGCCTCCTAACGGGCGGCGGCTGTGCAACCCCGGCGGGGCCGTGCTCAGGCGGGGCCGTGTTTGAATGCTTGCCCGGCAGTGTGGCAATCAGGAAGTTGATGTGTGCGGCTGCGGGCTCGGCTGCAGCGACGGGACAGAGTGCCCGGCATTCCATGGCAGCGGCTGGCTGCCGAAGATTCCGTCGTGACGGACGGTTCCCCACCGCCGCACGAACGAGTCTGTGACGACCAGCAACGCCGGCAGGAAGATGAGCTCCGCGACCGTGGCCGCAGCCACCGCGGCACAGGCGAGCATGCCGAATCCCGCCAGCGCGGGCACGGAGCTGACCGTCACGGCTGCGAATCCGATGGCCAGCACAAGGCCGCCGAGCACGACGGCGTTGCCCGTCTCCACCACCGCCCGGCGGACGGCGGTCGCGATCGAGAGTCCTTCGCGACGGTGCCGCCGCAGCGCCGAGAGCACGTGCACCGTGTCATCCACCGCGAGTCCCAGGCAGACGTTGAACACGATCACCGTGGCTGGATCGAGGGACTTTCCGAACGCAACCAACAGCGCCCCGATCACCGCGAGCGGAAAGACATTGGGAATCAGGCTCACGATGCCCGCCAGCGGGGAACGGAATGCCAATGCCAGAATGCCGCCGATGACGGCCACCTCCAGCAGAAGGCTGGAGCCCAGATCACGGACGAGTTGGCGGATGTTGCGGGCCGAGACGACCGACATGCCGGCGAGTTCGAACGTCCAGCCCGGGCGATCGGCAGCGAGTGCGGCCAGACCCGTGTCAATCCGATCGTAGACCCCCTCCAGCCTGCGTGATCCCAGATCGCCCACCCGGGCCCGCACGATCGCCATACGGGCCTGTTCATCGACGAGGTCCCGCAACTCGGCCCTGTCGAGCCGCTGTCTGGCCCGGGGCGGCAGCGTGCCGGCGACGGTTGCCATGGAAAGGGCCCGCGTAATGCCGCCCGACTGCCCGAGCACGGTATGCACGTCCTCGAGGGCTGCCAGCACTGGGGTATCGAGCGAGCCGAGGCCTTCCGGCCAGCGGACCACCACGTCGACTCCCATGGCCCCGCCGAAATCGCTGTCGACGCGGGCGAGCGACTGGGAGGCTGCTGCACCCCGTGGCAGGCTGTCGGCGACGCGGTTATCGGCGTCTAATCCAGTCGACATCACCCCCAACAGCAGCGTAGCAGCACACCCCACCGCCGCGACCACGCGGGCATGCCGCAACGAAAATGCGGTGAGCGTGTTGGCCAGCCGGCTGGCCAGCCGGGATGAACGCCCCAGCCGCGGACCGCTGAACGCGGCAGTCGAGGCCAGCAGCGGGGTCAGCAGTGTGACCGCCAAGAAACTCGCCAAAGCCCCCGCCGCCGCGGCCAGGCCGAAGATCCGCACCGCGTCGATCCGTGCCGCGCACAGCGACGCAAATCCTATGGCCGTGACCAGGCTCGTCAGTCCGCAGGCCACCCCGACCCGCCGGATCGCGCCGCCCGAGGCGGTCACGCCGTCGATGCCGCGACGGGCACTTCGCCGCATGTCCTCGATGAAGTGGATCGAGTCGCATGTTCCCACGACCAGAGCCAGCGAGGGCACGACGCTGGTGAGCAGATTCACCGGCACACCGCAGAGGCCGACAATGCCCATCGCCCACACGGCCCCCACAAAAGGCGGCACACAGGCAACGATTGTCGATCGTAGGCTCCGGGCAACGGCCGCTGAAAGCACGACTGCCAGGCCGAGGCCGAGCGAGTTGAAGAGCAGCATGTCGCGGCGGAGTGCCGCCATTGCCTGCTCGCGGAGGGCTGGAAGTCCGGTGAGTTCAAGCGTTAGCACGCCGTTGCCCACGCCTGCCTGTTGGTCGGCGAGCAGTGTTTCGATACGGGCCACCACTGCGCCCAAGCGTGGCGGCTTGTCGGCGGCGACGTCGAGCCGGGCGATGAGCAGGCCGGAGGCGGCGTCGGCAGAGAGAAGATGGCCCGCAATCAGAGGATGACCAAGTGCCCGACCCTTTGCGGCCTCGCCCTCGGCGATGGAAAGTTCTCCCTCGACATTCGGAATCACCGGGAGCATGGCGCCCGAGACGCCCTGTCGACGGATGTCGAACATCGATCGCACCCGCTCCACGCCGTCGATTGCCGCCAGTCTGGTGGCGAGCGATCGGAGCACGGCCAGTGACCGACCATCGAAAAGGTCACCGTCGCGGGCCGTGGCCCGGATAATGCAATCGCGGTCCGGGGCACCGAACCGATCCGCAACCTCGTCGACGAGCCGGAAATCGGCATCGGCATCCCGCAGCAGCGACCGTAGATCGTCATCGATCCGCAGGCGGGACAGGCCAACCGCCGCCAGGAGCGTCAGGACCCCAACAGCGACGGCGGCTCCGAATCGCCAGTTCGGGCCGGGACCACCCCGCGGTGATCCGTCTCGGGAAGAAGATGCAGTTCCTCCGGATCGACGATCCAACCCCGGCACCCTGGCACCCCGCAGCGGCAAGGAATCGCCGCGTCCGCGGGCCAACAATAGTCGATCAGCAGTTCGTCGCCCGCGTTGATCGAACGAATCGTTTGCAGCCACAGCCGGTCTTCCTGAAGGCTCCCATCCTCGTCGAACCAATAGAAGAGCTCACAGTTGGGATCGCAACTGTGGTTCAGAAATCTCAGCGGGGCGGCCGGTTCAAGCACCATGCCGCTCGGCAATTCCATGCAATAGCTCGGATCGTCGGGCTCGACCGGGAAAACCTGACCGAGAATCTCTCCCAGCACCATCCCAGATTTGAGCTTCCGCCGTGCGAACACCCCGCGTCCGACATGCGTCTCATCGACCTGCACGAGCTGGGTGAGCCGATCGCCCCCAGTCCCCCGGGCCTTTTTGGCGGAGGGAACCCTCGGCGGCACGGGCGGCGGGGACAGAAGATGTGTATCTTGTGGAAGCGTCATGGAATGGAGAACAGTGGGTTGCGGTCGTTGTGGTGGCAGCCGGTCGCTGGTGGACGGGCACGCTGTTGCGGTTCGAACGCGGTCCGATTGCGTCACAGATGAAAACTCTAGCGGCGATGAACATGGCCCGTCAACGGTTCGTACATCCCGAGGCCCGTCCGCTCTGGATGCCGCTCTGGATGCCGCTCTGGATGCCGCTTCGTCGGCTCGCGAGCGGAGCCTTCCTCGCAACGTGGCTCTCGGCTGCGGTGGCCAGTTGGCGTGTGGTGTGCGTGGGGGCTGTGCTGATGATGCTCTGGAGCCCGCTCGCCCGGGCCGACGAAGCGGAGACTGCGGGGCCGCCATGTCCGTTGCGGATCGCCTGTTTCAATGCCGAGAACCTCGCCGCCCCCGGTGAGCGGACCAGCCTCACCCGCTTCCGGTTCGAGCCGGCCCGCCGTCGCCACCTTGAACACATCGCCGCGGTCATCGAGACACTCGCGCCCGACATCGTGGTGATGCCGGAGGTCGTGTCGCGGGAGGGCGTCGACGCGGTGGTGAGCCTGCTTCACGCCAAGGGTATGACCGACTTTCGTGGGTATCACGTCGACGGACGCGACCGTTTCTCCGGGTTCGACGTGGCGATTCTGGCGCGGATCGAACCGGACGACGTGGATGGTCGAAAGATCCACATCTTTGTGCCGGAGGGCAACAAACGGTCGTCGAAGCGCACGCGGGATGCCGACGACCCGTCGTCGGCGGCTGGCGGTGGCGATGCGGGCGATGCCTGGATGCGACGGGCCTACAGTGATGTCGACGACAACGGGGGCACCCGGAATGCCGAAGCGGTGTTGCAGCGGCACGCGGTCGCCTACTTCACGACCTGCGGCCGCAAAATCGGCCTGCTCGGCCTGCACTTGAAGAGCAATCCTTCCGACGTCGGCAGCAATGCGCAGCGGATGGCCGAGGCGTCGATCGCCCGGGAGATCGTGCGGCGGGAGATCGTCGCCCGCGGCTACACGCCGATCGTGCTCGGCGATCTCAACGACTACGACCCCGACGTGCCCATGGCGGATTCCACCCGCCGCACCAGAACGACCGTCGTGCACGACCTCAAGGACTTCGACGACACCTCACCGGGCGACGAACTCGTCAACGCGGCGCAATTCATTCCGCGGGTTGCCGATCGCTACACCTCGCACTGGGACTTCAATGAGAATGGCGCGGCCGATCGGGACGATGTGTTCACGATGATCGATCATATTCTGGTGCACAGCGACCTGACGCCGGCAATGACGCGGGTCTTCATCTGCCATGCGATCGATCTCGACGTTTCGGATCATTTTCCCGTCGTCGTCGACCTTGATCTTGCGAGGCTGCCGGGCGGCCGGGGCATTACGCCCGCAACTCAGCCCTGACCCGTTCGAGCAGCTTCCGGGTGGCCAGGATGCCCTCTGCCTCCGGCAAAGACTTCCCCTCGTATTCGATGCCGACCCAGCCCCGGTAGCCGGCATCGACGACGAGTTGCAGCATCCGGCGGTAATCGGTTCGCACCTCGTTGCCATCTGCGTCGAACTCATGGCTCTTGGCGCTGATCCCTTTCGCGAACGGGAGGAGTTCCTCGACGCCCCGGTAACGATCGTAGTCGTGGAAATTGCCGAAGTCGGGTAGGGTGCCACAATTCGGCTTGTTGACGAGCTTCATCACAGCCGACAGCCACTCCCCGTTGCTCGACAGCCCTCCATGGTTTTCCACGAGCACGTTCATCTCCATTTGAGCGGCATAGTCGGACAGCCGTGAGAGGCCATCGGCTGCGAGCTTCTGCTGCTCCTCTGGCGTTCCCTTGCTCCCCGCGTTGACGCGGATCGAGTGGCAGCCGAGACGCTTGGCCGCTTCGACCCAGGGGAAGTGGTTTTCGATCGCCTTGGTGCGGGATGCCGCCTCGGGGTCACCAAGATTGCCGAGGCCGTCGCACATGATCAGGACGTTGGTCACACCCTCGTCAGCCGCCCGCTTGGTGAGATCGCCCAGGTAGGCCGCGTCCTTCGCCTTGTCCTTGAAGAACTGGTTGACGTATTCGACGGCCGCGATGCCGAACTGCTGCTTTGCAACGCGGGGAAAATCGAGGTTGTCGAGTTTGCCCGCAAAGATCGTGCGATGCAGAGACCATTCGGCCAACGAGATGCGGAATGCCGGTGCAGGCGCCGGTGGGTCGGCTGCCAACGCCGTTGCTGTCAACGAGGCCGGTGCTGCCGCCCAGGCCGCCATCGCGGTCAGGAAATCCCGTCGTTTGAGATCCCACCGCTGGGCTGCGGCGGAATGGTCATTCGGGCGATTGACCGGGCGATCAGGAGAGTGTGAGCGGTCCATGGAAACCCCTTTTTTCGAAGACTACCAGACGCCACCGCATCGGCACCACGTCGTCTGCTGATCCGGCCTGCTGATCCGGCCTGCTGATCCGGGCCGCTCATCCGGGCCGCTCATCCGGGCCGCTCATCCGGGCCGCTCATCCGGCAGACGTATCCTGAAGATACTCGCGGGGGCGGTAGGTCCACATCACGGGAAGGAGCAACACCGTGGCGACGGCCATGCAGCCGCAGAAAAACCAGTAATAGGAGGCCCCTGCGAGCAGGGAGTTGCCGGCCGCATCCTGGGAGAATGCGTTGACCAGCGCCGTGAACAGGTTGCCCAGGGACACGCTCAGCAGGGAGAGGCTCATGACGAACGACTTCATCTGTGGCGGAGCCTGCGTGTAGCTGAATTCGAGGCAGGTGATCGACACGAGAATCTCCGCGGCGGTCATCACCACGTAGGCCAGCAGTTGCCAGCCCACCGATGGCCAGGCGGCGGTGAGCCGCACGCCGGCACGGGTCACGGCGATGCCAGCCTGAACCATCGCCTCCGACCGCCGGTCGGTCTCCAGGGGATCTCCCGAGGCGACTGGCTCGATGACTGGCTCGATGTTTTTGGCCGGCAATGGTGTGGCGGCAGCGACCGCGTCGGCCGAGGCGTTGAGCCCGGCGTCCCGCATGGCGGCCTCGGTCGCGACAGGGTCGACGCCGTCGGCGGCCGCAGCCGCTGTCACGACCCCGCGAAACCGCGTCGCCTCGGCGTCGATCAGCCGCTGGGCATGTGCCGCGATCGCAAAGGCGAGGATTGTCAGCAGGAACCCGGCGAGGATTTTGCGAAGTGGCGTCAGGGGGACGAGCCGTTCGATGGCCGGATAGAGCACGAGGCTGAACAAGGGAATGAAGAACAGCACCAGCAATGGGTTGACCGCCTGAATCTGGCTTTCCAGCCAGGCAACCCCCAGAAACCGGCGGTCCATCTGCTGGGCCTGCTGCACCCAGGCCCCGCCCGATTGGTCGTAGAGCGACCAGAAGACGGCCACCAGAAGGTAGAGCGGCACCAGCTTGAAGATGGCTGCCAGGCCCTCCGGACCGAAGGTTTCGGCAAAGTAACGCGGTCCCCGGGGGGGCACGTGGATAAAACTGTGCCGACCCAACCAAAACACAAGCGTGGCCAGCGCCATGAGTATGCCGGGCACGCCGAAGGCCCAGCCGGGGCCATGGTGCTTGAGCAGCCATGGCGTGAGGAGCGTCGAGAAGAACGACCCGAAGTTGATGGCGAAATAAAACCAGCCGAAGACCCGTTCCAGCAGGTGGCGGTTGGACTGGCCGAACTGGTCACCGACGTGGGCCGACACGCAGGGCTTGATGCCTCCGGAGCCGATGGCGACAAGGGTGAGCCCGGCCAGGAGCCAGCCACGCGGCGCGAGCGTCGCGGCCAGGAGCGGCTGCGGCAGATCCATCATGGCCAGGCAGAGGTGGCCCAGGCAGTAGACGACCGAAAGCAGCAGAATCGTCAGATACTTGCCGAGGAAGGCGTCGGCCAGGATGCCACCGAGAATCGGGAAGAAATAGGCACTGGCCACGAAGAGGTGCATCCACTCCCGCGACTCGGGCTCTGTCATGAAGTCTGGCCCGCCCGCCGTCGCATGCAGAAACTGCGTCATGAACACGACGAGGATCGTCTTCATGCCATAGAACGAAAAACGCTCCGCGGCCTCGTTGCCCACGATGAAGGGGATGCCGGGTGGCATCCCGGAGGTGGTGGACGGCTGCGTGTCATAGCCGCGTCGGTGGTCGGTGGTGGAGGTCATGGAGGTCATGCTGGTTTCAATCGCGCCCTTGTGGGGCAGGGGGCTGTGTGGCCAGAAAGGCCGCTGGAGTCCGAGAATGTGGCAGACCTGCCATGATGCTGCAAACAGCACTTCCCGTGGACACTCTCACCGCATGACTCCGAATCTGAATCTGAAAAATGCCTCCTCTGCCGACCAGCCGACGGGGCTGCTGGTCGTCACCATCGATCGACTTCCGGCCTGGATGCTGGCTGCCTACGGCGCCACCTGGGTGGCGACGCCTGCCCTCGACAGCCTTGCGGCCCGGGGGATCGTATTCGACCGCGTCCTCACGCCATCCACCCGGCCTCAGGACACGCTCCGAGATCTGATTGCGGCCGACCTGCCCGAAGGGCTCCCGCTCCTGGCTGCGGCGGCGGCCGGTGGCTGGCGGCCGGCGGTCGTGACGGACGACCCTGAGGTGGCGGCTGGTGTGGCGGCTGAGGTGGCAGCCGACACACTAGCCGGAGGCGTGGCGAGCGACTGTCTGATCAAGCTGGTCGAGGCGACTGCGAAGACAAAGGTCGAGAACGATGACACGCATACGAACATCGCCGCGCTTGCCGACGCCGCCCTTGGAGTGATCGCCGCCGGCGAGCACCGACTGGTCTGGTGCCATGTCGGCAGTCTGGGTGTGGCATGGGATGCCCCGGAACGGTATCGGGGTCGCTATGTCGATCCGGAGGATCCGCCGCCGCCCGGCGGGGCCGGGGTGCCCCATTTTGCGGTAGACGCAGACAGCGATCCCGACCTCGTGGTCGGTGCTCGGCAGGTGTTTGCAGGGCAGCTCACGCTGCTCGACAGCCAGCTTGCGAGACTGTTTCATGCAGCCCAGTCGGCGGAGGCCGGCGGCTGGTCAGTGCTCGTGGTCGGTGTCCGGGGCCTGCCCCTGGGGCTGCATGGATGGGTCGGCGTCAGCGGACGGGAACTCCCCTATGGCGAACTGATCCATGTTCCGGCGATCTTCGTCGATGCCGCCGGTCGCATGGCCGCCCAGCGGTATGGCGGGCTGGTGGTACCGGCCGATCTGGGCCGCACGCTGGCGGAACTGGTGGCCCAGGCGACCGGATCGCCATCCCGCGAGCGTGCGGCCGATCCTGGAACGCCGTGGCGGGGCGTGAACCTCTCCGGACTGTTTGAAAACTGGACGGCCGCGTGCCGCGACCGGGTGGTCGTGGCAGGGCCGGACGGCGCCGCGATCGTCACGCCGGAGTGGCACTGCCTCTTGGCCGAGGGCTCCGCCACATCCGCTTCGGTCGAAGGGATGGAAGGGCACATCCCACGCGTTCGTCTGTTTGCCAAGCCGGATGATTTCTTCGAGTTGGCCGACGTGGCCAATCGCTGCGCGGGTGTGGCGATGCCGTTGGAAGAGATCGTAAACCAGGCCAGCGGCGGTGATGGCCGGGCTGCCTGGCTGGCACGGCTTCCCGAGATGGCGGCGGAATAGCGTGTCCAAAGCCCCTTTTCCGCTGTGAAAAACAGCTTGGTTATCCCGGATACCCCCCGCTACCATCCCCGGATGGTGCGGTCTTTGTCACACCCTGTTGAATCTCGTGTTCGCAGCCCCGCGACTTCCACGCTGGGGCGGACCGTGCTCGTCCGCTTCCGCGGCTGGCGGTTCGTCAGCTGGCTCGTGGCCGTCTGGCTGGTGGCTGGCTCGCTGGTGGCTGGCTGGTTGTGGTGCGGGGCGGGCTGGGCTGCCGCCGCCGGCGACGCAGCGGTGACCGAACGGCCTGTTGCGATCCGCATCCAATGGGGCGGCGGAAAACCGCGGGCCTGGTCGGGATTCATCCGGCTGGTACCGGCCGCCGACGGTGCCGGCCCAACCGAAGACCTGCAGTGGCAGACGCTCTGCAGCGATGCGGATGCCGCCGCGACGGCCCATGCCGTCGGCAGCACGATCTCCGTTCACGAGCCGAGTCGCCGTGGCGGCGATGGTGTCGAACTGCTGATCCCACGCTGGCGGGGCGCGCGGATCGAGGTCAGGTTGTTTGCTGACGGAGAGGAACGGTCGGCATCGACCTTCGAGAGCTCCATTGCCGAACTGCTGCTGGAGCCCCGGCAACAGGTGCTCGATCGGGACGGCAATCGGCTCACGCTGAAGTCGGCTCCCGGCGACAGCCTACGTGTGGAATTCATCTCCGGCCACGCGGCTCCCGGGGGCGGCCACGCCGCTTCGGCCCTGTTCAGGCCGGGGGAGACGGTTCGCGTGGCGGTCGATCCGCTGCTGCCGAAGCGGTCGCCCAACGCGGGGGCGGTCGAACTCCGCATGCGGCTCAAAGCTGCGAACGAGGCCGAGCCTCTGGCGGCGCAGTCGATTGTCCTCACCCAGACTCCCGCCCAAGACCTCGTGGCGGCGGCGCCACAGATTCAAGGCTTTGAGCGGGTGTATTTCGACGTGCCGTTGCCGGCCCGCGAAACCGCCTACGACATCGAGCTGGAGGCGGTCGAACGCGGCGGCCTGCGGTGGTCGCGCCCGCTCGCATCGCGGACGGTGCAGGTCGCGGCGGTGGGCGACGTCGCACCTGACGCGGGCGTGGCTGCCGCCGAACGTGGCGAGGGCTGGAAGGTGATCCACGAGCTCGATCCCGGAAGCCCCCGGCTGCACGAGCGGCTGCGCCGCCTCCCGAGCGTGGGGATGTCGTATGTACCGATGCCGGCCATGCCGATGCCATCGATGTCGCTGCCAAGCATGGGCATGCCCAATGTCAACATGCCAAACATGCCGACCATGCCAAAACTGCCCGGTGTGCCGCTGCCATCGGTCAACCTGCCGTCGGTGTCGTCGATAGTGCCTCGGCTCAGTGGTCTGCTGGCCGCGGGCCACTCCACCGTCGAGGCGCACGCGCTCGGGCCGATGCTGCGGCTACCGCCCGCCCGTTCGTCCAGCGAACCCGCCTGGGAGGGGATTGTGATTGCCGGTGCGCAACCGGGAATGCCGCATCTGGTGGAGGTGGAGTTTCCGCTCGACCAGCGGGCGGTCGTCGGCGTCACCGTGCTGGAGACCGACGCCGCCGGCACGTCGGTCGAGGCCCGTTCCGGCGGCGGGTTCGAGGTGGCTCCGCCCATGGCTGCCGCCGAGGCGAAGCCGACGGGGCTGGGGCGGCATGGCTTCATCTTCTGGCCGACCACGCGGAATCCGCTGGTGCTGATCGCCAATCCATCGCCGCACGGGGCGGCGCTCTTCGGCCGGGTGCGGGTCTCGGCTGGGCCGGTGCGGCTGCCGCCGCAGGCTGCCGGGGGCGAGGGCCGGATCTTTCCGGCCGCTGCCGCCGGCCGTGGTCGACGGGTGCATGCCTATCTGCCGTCCCCCGACTTCTCTCAGTTCGGCGCAGCGGGTCGGGCCGCCAGTGGTTCGGGCCGGTCGTTCGCCGACTGGAAAACGTTTCTCACCGGCGCGACCCATGCTGCGGAATGGTTTTCAACGCAGGGGGCGGCTGGGGCCATGGTGGTCGTATACCGCGAGGGGGCCGCGATCTGGCCCTCGCACCTGACACAGGGAGCGGCCCGGTGGGACACGGGAGCCACGTCGGATGCGGGGCTCGACCCGGTTCGCAAGGATCTTTTGGGCATGCTCTGCCGGATCCACGCCCGGGAAGGACTCCGCATTCTGCCGGCCGTCTCCTTTGACGCACCGCTGCCGGCGCTCGAAATGATCCTTGCTGGCGAAGCGGCCGACACGGCCGGCATCGCCTGCGTGGGCCGCGATGGCAGGCCGAAGCAGACCGCTGGCGGCCGCGGCTGCCACTACAATGTGCTCGATCCCCGGGTGCAGCAGGCGGTCGAGGGCGTCGTTCGGGAACTGGCGGGGCGGATTCGCGGAGAGTCTGCCGCCGATGGAGTGGCGATCGTGCTGCCCCACGACGGCTGGATGCATCTGCCCGGAACGGCCTGGGGGCTCGACGACGCCACATTCGCCCGATTTCTCGCGGAGGTTGGCGGCCAGGAGCCGGCGACTGGCGGCGAACGCTTCGCCCATCGGGCCAGCCTTGTGGAGGGGCCGCTCCGGGAGCAGTGGCTGGAGTGGCGGGCGGCATCGCTGGCCCGTTTCCATTCCCGTCTGGCCGACACGCTTGCGGATCACGACCCGCGGTTCAGCCTGCACATCGTGCCGACGTCGCTCTTCGCCCAGGGCGAACTCGCCGCCCGATTTCGGCCGGCGCTTGCCGAGCACGCCGCCGATACAGACGTCCTGCGGGAGATCGGACTCGATCCGGGCAAGATCACCGCCAATCGGCGGATCGTGTTTGTGTCGCCGCATGTGCATGCCGTGGCCGACTCGCTGCTGGACCGTTCCATCGTCGACAACGCCAACCGCTCGCTCGCTGTTGCGCGGGGCGTTGCCTGCGCTGCCCGCCGGGGCGTGATCGCGGTGGAGCATCCGGTCATGATGCCGGTCACGACGGTTGTTCCGCATGGGCCGTTCGGCGGGGCGTCGACGGCCGATAGCGTGCCGATTCATGCGGTGGCCGAGGGCGCGGCGCGGTGCCGGCCGATCGCGGAATCCCTCGTCGTGTCGGATGTCGAGGTGGTGTTTGACATGGGACTGCTGTTCGGTCGCGTCGAACCAGCCTACGACCGCTGCCTGCGTGCGTTCTCCGCGCTGCCGGGCGGAAGCCTCGAACTGGCTGACGCTCTGGTGGCGCCGCTCGTGGTCCGTAGCCGTCGCGATCAGGGACTCACCGTGGTGAGCGTTGCCAACGCCGGCCCCGCGCCGTGTCGCGCTGGTCTCGCCCTCGCAGGCTCTCCATCGGCCGTGGTCGATGCCATCGACGGCACGCGGCTGCCGCTCGACCCGACTGGCGGCGCCGCCGTGCCGCTTGCTCCGTGGGAGGTTCGCACGCTCATGCTCGACGGTGGCGTGGCGGTGCAGTCCGCGACGGTCGAATTCGACGACAGCATCAGGCGTTCAATTGGAATCCGGTTGGCCGACTTGAATCGCCGCCGTTCCGTTCTCGAGACTCCGCGGCCGCTCGACGTGCTCGATAATCCAGGTTTTGAACTGGCTGGTCCGGGCGGTCTCGATGCCGGCGGACGCGGTGCAGGGGGGGGCGTCGGCGGCTGGGAGTTGGTGGAGGCGAGCCGCGGGGCGGTGGTCTTCGTGCCTGGCGTGACCGGAGAGGCGGACCGCGGGATCGGATTCTCCTCGATCAACGGACTATCGACACTGCGGAGCAATCCGTTCCCGCCGCCATCCACGGGACGGGTAAGCGTGGCGGTCTGGCTCCGCATCGGCGACGGCGAATCGCAGCCGCCCCTTCGGCTGGCGATCGAGGGCGTGCAGGCTGGCCGGGAGTATTACCGGTGCGCTCCGGTGGGCGGCCTGACCGGGGGCAAGCCGCTCACGGCCGGCTGGTCGCAGTTTGTGCTTCAGGTCGACGACCTGCCGTCCGAGGGGCTCGAGTCGTTGCGAGTGCGGTTTGACCTGCTGGGGCCGGGCAGTGTTCAGATCGATGGCGTGCGGGTGTTCGATCTGGCCTTCGACGAATCACAGCGGGTGCAGTTGTCTCGGCGATTGTCGGTGATGGAAGGACGGCTGGCGGCCGGGGATCTGGGCTCGTGCCTGATCGAACTCGATACCTACTGGCCGCAGTTTCTCGCCGCCTTCGTCTCGGACGAGGCTGTTGCAGCGCTGCGCGAGAAGGCTGCTCGTGGCCCGGAAAGTCCGGCCAGTGGGCCTGCCGAGCCAGCCGAGCGGTCGGGCAGCATGTTCGATCGCGTGCGCCGGTGGTGGCAGTAGGACTGTCAGCCGGGTGGCCAGGCGAGCGGGCGTCCGCCGAGCAGGTGGAGATGGAGGTGGTCGACGCTCTGGCCTCCGTCGCGGCCACAGTTGATGACGAGCCGATAGCCGTTGCCGAGATCGAGTTTTCGTGCGAGTTGCGTCGCCACACCGACGAGGTGTCCGAGGAGATCGGTGTCGGCCATGGTGGCATCGGCCAGCGAGGGGATCGGCCGCTTTGGAATCACGAGCAGGTGGACAGGGGCCTGCGGTGCCACGTCGTGGAAGGCGAGGCAGAGGTCGTCCTCGTGCTCGATGCGGGCCGGAATCTCGCGGCGGATGATCTTCGAGAAGATGGTCTCAGCCGGCGCTGTCATCGGATGCTTCCGGGGGCGACGTTGCGGCAGCCTCGGCCTGTCGGGTGGCGGCCGTCTTGCGGATTCGCTTCCGCGGTGCCTTGGGCACGGCCCACTCTTTGGTGAGGCATTCGAACACCTCGGGCGACTCGTAGCGAACGACGTTGCGGCCCTCGGGCATCGGTCCGACCAGCGAGCGGAAGACAGGGGCCCCCCGCAGGTCGAGGTCGGTGCTGCAGTCATCGGTGCCCACCTGCAGGTGTGTTCGCAGGATCTGTTCGGGTGAGTCGAAGTCCCGGATGATGAGTTCGCCGTCAGCGCCTCGGGTCACGATCCGCCACGTATCTTTTGCCAATTGATTGCTCCGCTGCTGACGAGGTGAGAACGGCCGGGCAAGGCGTTCGCAATGGCCCACATGCCACGAGGTTGGAATCGGCAGAAACGGGCGGCATCTCAAGCCAGGGCGGGGGGAGGCGGTCGTGGCCGTCACGGAAGTGCCCCGCCGGCATGCCGCGTTTTTTCGCTAAAAGCGTTGCAGGCAGACCCTGCCGCGACGGCCGCAGTCGATTCTTTTGCCGCTGACTGTCGGGAAGATGCCGCTGAACTTGAGCGCACCGACGCTGCGACCTACATTAGGGGCGAGAGATTCGGAGGGTAAGCGAATTGGCCAGCGGTCTGACTCGAAATCAGATGCCCAGCAATGGGTTGTGGGTTCGAATCCCATGCCCTCCGCTCCGAGAAAAGCCGAGAAAAATCCCGAGACGGAATGAGACGTCTCGAGCAATCTTGATTCCTTGGAACGCCTGACGGCCAGCAGAGCCTGTCGCAGACTGCGACAGGCGGTTTCCTGCAAACGATGCCGCATTCTGCGGCCAGAGTTTTGCAAAATGCGGCACTCCGCTGCGGGATTGCCTGTTTCCGGCGACTGCCCTGTATCGCCACAACTGCCGATTCTAACGGTTTCACGTTTGGTGCGGGTTTGGCATGCCGTGTGCCTGTCTCTTCATGGCACCTGGCTCGTGTCTGGTTCCTGAGCCTTCGTTCGGGGCGAACACGCGGGCAAACATGGAGAGACATGGCATGAGAGCCGTCGCACTACGGGGTGTTGCATCAAAGTCACTCCGATTTGAATCCAGCGGCGGCGGTGGGCCGGAACCGTCCGACGAACATCTGATGAGTCGGTTCTGCGGCGACGCCGAAGAGGCCGCCTTCGAGTCGCTCATGCACCGCTATCAACCGGAGATCTTGGGCTTCCTCCGCCGCTACCTCGGCAATGCCGACATGGCGGAGGATGTCTGTCAGGCGACTTTTTTCCGCGTGCACATCAAGCGACACTCCTTCGTTGACGGCCGCAGATTCCGACCGTGGCTCTATGCGATCGCCACCAACCAGGCCATCGATGCCTGCCGCAGGGCCAAACGCCACCGCATGGTGGGGCTCGACAGCAGCCTCCGCGGCCGCGAAGAGGGACCGACGTTCGGCGATCTGATGTCGGCCGATGAGGCCACAATCGACGCCCAGGCCGCCCGGGAAGAGTCGATGCGATGGATGGCATCGGCGGTTCAAGAACTTCCGGAGCGCATGAAAACGCCGCTCGTCCTCGTCTACCACCAAGGCATGAAGTACCAGCAGGCGGCCGTCGTGCTCGGCATTCCCGTGGGAACCGTCAAGAGTCGGCTTCATGCGGCGCTCGTCCGGCTCAACCGCTCCTGGCTGGAAAGCCACCGGAATAACTGATCAGCGGTCGGTGCATGCCATGCCGTCGACTGGCCCGTCGACTGGGGCGTCGACTGGGGCGTCGACTGGGGCGTCAGCCGCCGTGGCGGTCGATGACCAGCGGATCGTTTGAGCGAACATCGCCAATCCGGAGCGAAGCCCGGCCGGCGAGCAGATCGTCCACGAGAGCCCCGACCACATCCGCCCGCCAGCCGGTCGCCAGCAGTGGCGGCCGGTCGTCCTCATCGTCGAAGTAGCCGAGTTTATAGGCGAGCAGGTCCCGCATGTCCGACGATGTGCCGACAAGTGCCGGTGCCAGATGCATCTGCCGGCAGACGCCCGCGACCGCAGTCGCCAAAAATTGCCCCAGCACGGCCAGCTGGGGCGGCGGTGCACGGTGCCGTTCGCCGCCCGGGCACTCTTCCTCCGGCAGCTCGAGGCCGCGACGAATTGCCTCCGACAGCCCGCCGAGAATATGCCGCAGATCCGACCGTTGCATGCCGCGGATGGCCGAGATCTGCCGCTCATCGGCGCTCTTCCGCTTGCAGAGTTCCACAAGCAGATCGTCGCGAAGCACCCGCTTCGGCGGCATGTCGCGGGATTCCGCGACACTGTCCCGCCAGTGCCAGAGCTCCCGCGCGATCGCCAACTCCCGCCGCGAAAGGCCGCTCAGCCCCGATACCCGCCGCCAACGCTTGCGGATGAACGACTCCTCAACATCGTTCTGCCAGGCCTGCATCTCGTCCCGCATCCAGTCGGTCCGGCCGGAGGCGGCCAGCTTCCCGTCCAGCTTCCGCCAGAGTTGCTCCAGATGGCGGACGTCGTCGAGGGCGTATTCCAGCTGCGCGGGCGTGAGCGGCCGCTGACGCCAGTCGGTTCTGGTCTCGCCCTTGTTGGTCGGCAGGTTCAGAAACCGTCGCACGATCGAGGCGTAGCCAGCGGGATAGTCGTGGTCAACGAGGCCGGAGGCCACCTGCACATCAAAGAGCGACGATGGGCGGGCCTTGATGGCATGCAGGATGAACCCCATCTCTTCGCGGCCGGCATGGACGACCGTGGTGCGACCGGGCTCCGTCAGCAGCCGCCAGAACGGATCGAGCTCCGGTACCTTCAGCGTGTCGATCACAGCCAGCGTGCCGGGCGCTGCCACCTGGATCAGGCAGAGCTGGCTCCGGTAGGTGTGTTCCGAGACAAACTCGGTGTCGAACGCGACGTGGGAATGTCCGGCGAGCCGTTCCACAAGCGCCGCGAGTTGCGAGGAAGTCGTGATCAGATCGTAGGCGTCATCGGCGGGGTGGGCTTGCGTCACGTGGTTGAATGCCAGAGGAAGGAGGGCTGGGGCAGTGTGGAGAGCGTGTCAGAGCCAGAGCAACGGATCAAAAAAAACGGATCACAGAAAGAGCAGCGAGACCAGAACGAACACCGGCAGCAACACCCCCAGACTGTACCCGCAATAGCCGAAGAAGCTCGGCATCTTGACGCCGGCCTGCTCGGCGATCGCCTTGACCATGAAGTTTGGGCCGTTGCCGATGTAGGTCATCGCCCCGAGAAACACCGCGCCTAGGCTGACGGCAGCCAGTCGATCCACGTCCACTCCGGCCATGGTGGCCCCCGCGGCAGGCAGCGTCTGGGCGGCCTTGAAGAAGACGAGGTAGGTCGGTGCGTTGTCGAGCACGCTGGAGAGGCAGCCCGTCGACCAGAAGAAGGCCTGCGGCGACGCGATGCCGAGGCTGGCTCCATGCTCGTGCAGGAGGGCGAGCGCCGGCTGCATGCAGACGAAGATGCCGAGAAACAATGCCGCGACCTCGAGGATTGCCCCGTAGCTGAAGCCATTCCGCTCACGGATCTCACGCTGGCCGAGGGTGAGCGACAGGGCCACGAGGGCCAGCAGCACGGCCTCGCGGAGAAATATCCAGGGGTGCCAGTCCGTTCCCGGCACGGCCTTGGCCGGGTCGAGCACCGCCACCGCCGTGATCACGCCGGCCATCAACAGCGCGTTGGGCCAGAGGCCGCTGATCTTCAGCGGGCCAGCCATGCGGACGTCACGGAGGATGTCGCCGGCGCGTTCGCGTGGATATGCCAGGAACGAATCCCAGAGCCAGTAGAATGCCAGCAACAGTGCGTTGGTGAACAGCCATGGCTTCCAGAGCGACAGGGTCCAGAAGAAGTCCACGCCTTCCAGGTAGCCGAGAAACAAGGGGGGATCACCAATCGGCAGCAGGCAGCCGCCGCAGTTGCAGACGATGAAGATGAAGAACACGACTGTGTGCGCCACCAGCCGACGTTCGCGATTGGTCTCGAGCAGGGGCCGCACCAGCAGCATGGCTGCGCCCGTCGTGCCGATGAAGCTCGCAGCCAGCGCACCGACCGCCAGAAACGTGGTGTTGACGGTGGGCGTGGCCTGCAGGTCGCCCTCGATCCGCACGCCGCCGGTGACGCAGTAGAGGGCAAACAGGAGCACGATAAACGGCACGTATTCCGCCAGCATGGCGTTGACGAGCGTGGCGCCGGCCACGCCCCACGATGGCCCTGTTGCGGCTGGTGCCACGACCGCGTGCGTGGGGAAGTGCATGTCGACCGGGTGGCCGTGCATGAACGCATAGTAGGCCAGCGTGGTCAGCGCGAGCCCGCCGGCCACGAGGAGCTTGCTGGAATTGTGCTCCCACCAGTGGGAGAGTTTTGCCGTCAGCGGCAGGATCGCAATGGCACCCAGAAGCAGGGCGAACGGCAGGACGGTCAGCGGAGGGGGTGAGGTGTTGATTCCGCCGTGGCCCGCGTCGTCGTGACCATGCGGTTGGTCATCAGCCACCAGCCCGTGGGCGGCTTGTGCCCGCACCAGCAAATCACGACCATACTGCGGGTAGCCGAAGGCGGCTGCGGCGGCATATGCCACCAGCAGGACGACGATACCGGCCACGGCCCAAGAGGAAGCGGGACGTGCCGCTGAGGAAGTTGCTGAGGACGCTGCGGCTGATACCTCTGCGGCGGTCTGGTGTGGTTTGGGTTCGTGCATCAAAAAGAGCTCCAGCGTGATTCCGCCGCGAGAAATAGTATGAAACCGGCTCTGATCGTGAAAGCACCATGACAAACGCAGGGAGCCAACCGAGCGAGATCTGGTTACGGGGTAATGTTCGGCCCGTGGCCTGGCTGGCCGTGGTGGTTGCCGTGGTGGGAGCTGGGCTCGTAGCGGCGACGACCATGGCGGCGTCGACCACCCTGCAGCGGCTGGTCGTGGCAGCATGCTGCGGGCTGGCCGCGGCGATGGTCGGCCTGCTCGCCCGCGCCGCAGCGCGGCCGCGGCTGGAGCATGTGGGCGGCCGCCTCCGGATCCGGTTGTCGCCGACGGCCGTGCACGAGGTGCCCCTGTCTGCCGTCGAATGTTTTTTCCAGGGTTCCAACCCGATCGCCAGCAATGGTGAGCCGACCTGTGGCGAGCGGGCGTCGTTCCGCGTGAACACGCTGGTGCTGCGGCTGGCCGAACGCGCCGCCGAGTGTTCGTCGCGGGCGACATTCACCCCCTGGGGCACGTGGGATGATGGCTACGTGGTGTTCGACGGCCGGTGGTGCGAGCCGCTGTCGGCGGAGCTTGCCCGGCAACTTGGACGTCGGCTCATCGATGCCAAACGGTCTGCCGCCGGGGCAACTCCCGCAGCAGGGCCAGGGCCGGCCGCAGTGGAGGGCGTGCCGTGAACTGGCAGGGGCTGCTCGTGAGCGTGCGGGATGCCGCCGAAGCCGTGGAAGCGGTCGAAGGGGGCGCCGACATTATCGACGTCAAGGAGCCGCGGCAGGGATCGCTGGGCCGGGCAGAACCGGCGGCGGCTGTAGCCGTGGCCCGCGTCGTGGCAGCCCGTCGACCGTGGACGATGGCCTGCGGCGAACTCGGTGGCCAGTCTGGTGGCGATGTCGATGGTGAGGCGGAAGCTACGGGCGGGGCAGCGATCTCCAGGCATCTCGATCGCGTGTGGTCGCTGCTTGCGGGGGGGGCCATGTCGCCCGCCGCCGTGAAAATCGGCCTGGCCGGGGCGGCGGGAACGGATTGGCGGCGACGTCTGCTGACGGTCTTCGAATCACTCCCCTTCGACAGCGAGCGCGTGGCGGTGGCGTACGCCGACTGGGCGTTGGCACGGGCACCCACACCGGGCGAAGTGATCGCGGCAGCGGCCGGCCTGGGCTGCTCCACGCTGCTCATCGACACCTTCGATAAATCTGCCGGTGGGCTGTTCGACTGCTGCCAGCCCGGACTGCCGGCGGTCTGGGTGGCGGCGGCCCGGGCCGCGGGGCTGCAGGTGGCGGTGGCCGGAAGGATCAGCCAGGACCATATTCCGGCGGCCTGGGGCCTGCGGCCCGACGTTGTCGCGTTACGGTCGGCCGTATGCTTCAATGGTCGGGACGGCAGGGTTCAGGCCGAACTCGTCCGCCGGGCCGTGCTGCGGAGCGCCGGACGGCTCCATGCTGCGCCAGTGGGTTGAATCACCGGTGCATGCTTGGCCTGCTTTTCCTGTCTGCTTTTCCTGTCTGCGATGGTCGCCGGTCTCTGTGTGGTTGGGTATTCTGTCGAGGTCTTTTCACCAGGGCTTTTTTCGGACAATTTCTTTCTGAGGAGTATGGGCTTGAAATCAATTGAAGTACGCGTGCCGCACGCGCTTGAGCGGGACGAGGTCCGCCGCCGTCTTGATGAGGCTCTCGTCAGGGCCAAACAGCAGTACGCGGCCACGGTGGGCGACATCGACGCCTCTTGGGAAGGGGAAGACCGACTCCGCGTCAACCTGACCGTCAGCGGCATGAAATTCGATGGCACGCTCGATATCCTCGTCGAGGAACTGGTTGTCGGGCTGCAGGTTCCCGGCATGGCGGCCCTGTTTTCCGGTCGTATCCGCGAGGGGATCGAGGAACGTCTGGGAGGATTGATTGGGTCGCAACAGGCGTAACGCTGACGCGGTCGCTGCCGCAGTTTCTCTTCGGGCGGTCTGCGGTTGGACGATGCCCGACGAGTTGGCGGGTGCCTCCGCAAGCCTGATGGTGCCTCCGCAAGCCTCATGTTGCCTCCGCAAGCCTCATGGTGCAGACGCGGAACAGTTGAACGGAACACACGATGAAGGTCACACATTCCCGGACGACGGTCCGTCGGCTGCAGGCCGGCGTCCTCGCGGGGTTTTTGATGATCGTCATCGGCGGGTCGACCGCCGCCGCTGTTGCCGCCGCGCTTTTGCAGGACGACGATCCGTTTGCCGATGAACTCAACCCCTTTGGAACCGGTGTGCCCCGGCCGTCTGCAACGGTGACTCCACCGGCAGCGAGGCCGGACAACCAGCCCGCATCAAGGCCACTCGCGGCACCGCCGGCGGAGCCGCCCGCGCCGCGGCCCCGTCCCAAGCTGCCGGTTCCGTTTCCGGAGAGCACCGAGCCGACCGACCGCCCCGATGGTCGTCCTTCGCTCCGCGGGCCTGTCCGTGCTCCGGCTGTGCGGGTGCCTGTCCGCGCTCCGGATGGACCGCCGCGTGACGGGATGTTTGGCGGCTTCGACGAGCCGGGCGAAGAGGCGGAACGAACACCGTCTGCAGCCGAGAAAAAACTCGTCGAGGCAGAGCGGCTGGAACAGCAGGGCAAACTCCCGGAGGCCAGGGAACTGCTTCGGGAGGTGGTGACACTGGAGCCCACGCTGACGATCGGTCACCTGGCACTGGGGGTCGTGCTGCGGCGACTCGGCGATTTCAGGGGGGCGGTCGACGCCTGCTCGAAGGGGATCGAGATCGATCCCCTGGAGCCGGAGCTGTATTTGCGGCGGGGCATCTCCTGGTATCACCTCGGCCTGAACGGCATCGCCCTCGAAGACTTCGAGGAAGCCGCCGGCCTCGCCTACGACGATCCCCGACCGGAGCTCTGGCGAGGGCTGACGCTCATCGAGCTCGACCGGCCGCTGGAGGCGATCAATGCCTATGCCTCCGCCATTCGACGCGACCGCACCTGCATGCTCGCCTACCTGAACCGTGGCCTGGCCTATCTGTCCACCGACGAGCCGCGGAAGGCGGAGTTCGACTTCAATCAGGCCATTCGCCAGAAGCCGAAGGACGTCCGCGCCTGGACCAACCGCGGCGTGGCCCAGGCGCGGCAGGGTCGGTATCGCGAGGCCATCGAGTCGTACGAGACAGCTCTGGGAATCAGCCCGGGCGACAAGCCCTCCCGCGTGAATCTTGAGGCAGCCCGCCGGCTGGCGGCGGGCGAGGCGTCGCGTGGTCGGTGATCGCGATCACATCTCGTGGCGGTCCGCAGGACAATGCCGGGCTGCAAAACATCCGCTACGGTGACGGCGGAACGATCTGCGGCGGTGGCGGGGCAAAGACATGGAGCCTAGTGCCGTCGATCGCCCAGCGCAGTGCGAGCGGATCGAGGATGGCATGCAGCAACGCGTCTCGAGACGCATCCTTGACCGTCAGCCGCACGATCTCCGCGGATGCTATGCCCGCTTTTGTCAGCGACTCCCGATCGAGGTCGAGTGTCAGTCCGAGACGCTTGGCGATCGCCGCGAGCAACTCCTCCAGCGGCGCCGCGACCTGCAGGGAATAGGTCTGACCAGCCACGTTCGTCTTCGGCCCGGCGGGGCTTGTCTTCGCTCCGGGGGGGACGGCGCGGCCCGGTGGCCGGGCGCGGGCTGGTGACTGCGTGCCCCCACTCGCTGCGGCCGGAACGGGCGGCAGACCGGCGGCGATAGCGATGATCCTGCCGGTGGGAACGGGCTGCCCCCGCGATGCGGCCGGCGCCGCCCGCCATTCGACACGCAGGTCAAAGGGGGCGAGGACCAGATCGAGCCGTTCAGCCAGCGTCAACTCGGGCAGCGACATCGCGGGGAGGTGGTCGTGCGGCACGCCGTCGATACCGCTGATGTCGATGCCCGCCTCAGCCGCAGCGCCGGTCACAAGATCTCGAGGGCGAGCGCCGGCTGACCAGGACCAAGGGCTTGTGGTGGTCAGTCTCGATCGCTGTCGGGCCGGCAACGAGGCGATCTGGGCAATGCGGGCGGCCTCGCCGCCGAGGAGCCCGGCGGAAAGTCCACGGGGCATGATCCAGATCGACGATTCAAGCACGGCCAGTTCGCCGTCGGCGAGTGCTGCACCGCGGCCGAGCACGTCAAGGAGCGGTTCACCCTGGCTTTCGAGCCGGATCACCGCATCAGGATCGAGCCGGCGATCCACCAGCACCGGCCGGCCGGCCGATTCGCTGAGACGGCTGGCCCATGCCCGCAGGCCGATGCCGCTCCACGTCGCTGTGATGGGGGCGTCGAGGTCAGCCGCAGGGCAGGGCCGCGCGGCCCCGATGAGACCGCCCAGAAGCATCCAGGCCAGCGGCCAAACCAGTCGTCTGCGGGTCATCGACATGCGGGCGGCATGACCGCGGACCGCCGGCATGGCAGACGCAACCAGCCCGCCTGCGGTAGTCTCAAGCCCAGATGGGCATGGTTCGGACAGTGGCACGACAGGGCTCCTGGGGCTGCTCCGGAGCATACAGCCGGCGGCCGGAACGACGACAGACGACATGGCAGCTGAAAAAACGATCGTCGTGCTCGGAGCTGGAATCAATGGTGCCGCGATCGCCCGCGAACTCACGCTCTCGGGCGTGGGGGTCGTCGTCGTCGACGAGGGCGACATCGCGGCGGGGGCCACGGCCTGGTCGACCCGGCTCATTCATGGCGGCCTCCGCTACCTGGAATATGGCGAGATCGGACTCGTTCGCGAGAGCCTTGTTGAACGCAACCGTCTCGTGCGGTTGGCGGCCCACCTCGTGCGGCCGCTGCCGTTCTATCTCCCGTTGGCTGGACGCTGGGGTGGCCTCTGGGCAGCCGCGGCGCGGCTGGTTGGCTGCGAATCGCTGGCCCGTGCATGGCAGGGGCAGGGGCGGCGGGGCAGTTGGACCGTCGGGGTTGGTCTTTCGCTCTACGACATGCTGGCGGCAGACGCAGACTGGCCGAGGCATCGCATGGTGCGGGCTACCGCCGCGGGCATGCCGGGGATCGACCCCCGAGCCTTTCCCCTGGCGGGCCTCTATCACGATGCGCAGCTGCTCTTCCCTGAACGCCTGACCGTGGAACTGCTCGTCGATGCCCGCCAGATCGCGGCGGCGGCCGGCACGCGTTTCGATGTCTGCACGCACAGGAAGATGCGGCTCGACCGCGACGGCACGTTCGCGATCGAACCGTCGCCCGACGGCAGCGGCCCGCTCGAGATCAGGCCCGACGCCGTCGTGAACGCCACCGGTGCCTGGGTCGACCGCACGCTCCAATCACTGTTCGCGGAGGGAATAGCCGGAGCGTCCGATGGTCGTACGTCTGCAGATCATCCCGGCCCGGATCGGCTTCTTGGTGGCACCAAGGGCAGCCATGCGATCATGCGGTCGCCGGTGTTGCGGGCCGCGCTTGGCGACTTCGGGGTCTATGCGGAAGCGGCCGATGGGCGGCCCGTGTTCGTGCTCCCCTTCGGCCCTGAGCTCGTGCTGGTGGGCACTACCGACATTCCCTTTGCCGGCGATCCGGCGGAGGCACGTGCCGACGAAGCCGAGATCGACTATCTGGTCGCCGCGGCGGCGCGGATCTTTCCGTCGGCGGGCGTCGGCCGCGATCAGGTGCAGCAGCATTATTGCGGCGTGCGGCCCCTGCCGCATGTGGGGAGTGATTCGCGGTCGCCGGCGAGTGTCACCCGCCGTCACCAGCTGGTGCGTCAAAAAGCCGCGACGCTGCCGTTATGGTCGGTCGTGGGCGGAAAGCTCACCACGTGCCGCAGCCTCGCCGAAACGACGGCAGCCACGGTGCTCACCACGCTCGGTCTGCCGGTCCGTGGCACGTCGCGGGAACGGCCGCTCCCGGGCAACTGCAACGGGGCTTCGCGAGACGCCGCAGTGCTCGAGTGTCGGCACCTTGCCGAGCGGGCGGGCGTGTCGCGGGCCCACGTCGCGGCGGTCGCAGAGCGGATGGTCGGTCTGTTTGGAACGCGGGCGACGGCGGTCTGGCCGGGATCACAAGGAACCCTGATTCGCGGGACCGGACTCCCCGCCGCCGCGGTCGATTTCTGCGTCCGCGAAGAGTGGGCGGCCACGCTCGATGACCTGATCGAGCGGCGGCTGATGCTCGTGTTTCACGAAGGTCTCAGCCGCGAGGCAATTGTGGACGTGGCAGATGCCATGGCCCGGGCCGGTGCACTCGCCCCGCAGCAGGTGGAGCACGCCGTCGATGGGTGTGTCGCACGGCTTGCGTCACGGTATGGCCGTGTGATCCCGCAGACAGCCGCCGCAGTCGAAGCATGACACCACGGCACCATGACAACCTGACACCATGACAGCCATGACACCCTAGCCTTCCGAACCGCACCAGACCGGGGGAGCCAACCATGACACATGCCGCGATGCACACCAGACCATCCAAGACATGCATCCTCGCGCTCGACCAGGGCACCACGTCGAGCCGGGCGATTCTCTTTGATCGTCGCGGCGTCCCACTGGCGACGGCGCAGGAGGAGTTTCCCCAGATCACACGGACGGAGCGTTCGCCTGCGGCTGTCGGCGGGGCGGAGGGGGCAGGCGCCGGCGATGACGTCGGGGATGTGTCGATTGTGGAGCATGACCCGGAGGACATCTGGCGTTCGCAGCTGGCCTGCGCCCGCCGCGTGCTCGAGTCGAGCGGCACCACCGCGGAACAGGTGGCCGCCATCGGCATCACCAACCAGCGTGAGACGATGATCCTCTGGGATCGTGGCACCGGGCGGCCGGTCGCGCCGGCGATCGTCTGGCAGAGTCGCGTGTCCGCGGCCATCTGCGGCAGGCTGCGGGCGCAGGGGATCGAGGAAGACGTCCGTCGACGCACAGGGCTGCTGCTCGACCCGTATTTTTCGGCCACGAAAATCATGCATCTGCTCGAGACCATGCCGGGGCTCCGGTCGCGTTGCGAGGCCGGCGAGATCCTCTTCGGCACCGTCGACACGTTCCTGATCTGGCGGCTCACGGGCGGCCGCGTGCACGCCACCGATGTCACCAACGCCAGCCGAACGCTCCTCTTCGACATCCATCGGCTCGAATGGAGCGAGGAGCTCTGCAGCCGCTTCGGTGTGCCGCGGTCGATGCTGCCGGAGGTACGGCCGTCGAGCGGTGGGTTTGGCGAGACCGATGCCGCATGGCTCGGAGCGCCGATCCCGATCGCGGGCTGCGCCGGCGACCAGCAGGCAGCGTCGTTTGGCCAGGGCTGCGTGCGGGCAGGCGATGCGAAAACCACCTATGGCACCGGCGCGTTTCTGATGTTCGCCACGGGACGGGAGCCGGTCGCCAGCCGGCACGGCCTGCTGACCACTCCCGCATGTACGCTCCCGGCCGGCCAGCCGGGAGCGGCCGCAGGGTATTTTCTCGAAGGATCCGTGTTCGTGGCCGGCAGCCTCATCGACTGGCTGCGGGACGGCCTTGGGATGATCAGCCACGCCCGCGAGATCGAGCCCCTTGCGCGGAGCGTGGGCGACAGCGGCGGTGTGATGCTCGTGCCTGCGCTGACGGGCCTGGGGGCGCCCTACTGGGATCCCTTTGCACGGGGTCTTCTGATTGGTCTCTCGCGGGCCTCGGGCAGGGCCCACATCGCCCGCGCGGCACTCGAATCGATCGCGTACTCCGTGGCCGAGGTCGTCGTCTGCATGCAGCGGGACGCGGGCGTCAGCCTCGGCCGCCTGCGGGTCGATGGTGGCGCCAGCGGCAACGATCTGCTGATGCAGATGCAGGCCGATATTCTTGGAATCCCTGTGGAGAGACCGGCCGTGCTCGAGACCACGAGCCTGGGGGCCGCAGTCCTTGCAGGTCTCGCCACCGGCTTTTTCCCCGATCAGGCCGCGGTGGAGGAGGCACGACGCGTGGAGCGGATCTTCGAGCCGACGATGGACGAGCCGGCCCGGACGCAGTTGCTCGCACGATGGAGCAACGCCGTCGATCGCTGCCGCGGCTGGGCCCGGCAGCCGTGACCCCTCACATCACGACTCACCGAACCACTGGGCCGGCGGTCTGGGGGCGGCTCTCGGCGACGATGGCCCCGGCTGTATAGCGTTGGGGATTGGCGGCGAAGGCATCGCGGGTTTCGGTGGTCGCGAAGAGATACGTTCGTGCCTGGTAGGTGACCCCGTAACGGCGTTGGCCGGGGGTGCTCTTGCCAGCGTCGAAGGCGAGGACGGGATCGTCGCCGGAGAGCGCGGGGGCATACCGGTCAGGATCGGCGAGAAACGCCCGCTGCTGGTCGGCGCTCGCGAACAGGTAGGTCCGTCCGCGGTGCCGAGCGCCCCACTGGGCGCGGCCTTCGACCCACGAGCCTCGCTCCGCGAGGGTCACCGGGCAGTAGCCCTCCAGGCCGACCGGCATCGAGCCGTAGGTGTCGGCCGTGGCGGGAGTGGGTGAAGCGGCCGGATCCTGCGGCGGAACGGCCGCGATCAGCTCCTTGGTATCGGGATTCGGCTGTGGCTTGGCCTGCTTGGTAAACATCCCAAAAGGTTTCTGAAGCGTTGCGAGCAGCGACGAGGCCGCGGCGGCCGCCGCCGACTGGGGCTTGGTCTTCGTGGGTGTGCCGGGGGCTGCTTCAGGAGTCGTCTGGGCAAGGGCAGTCGGGCTACCGCCGTTGGTCGGCTGGCCGGGCTGCTGCGGTACGATCGGCTTTGATTCGGTCAGGGTCTGAGCCGGTGCAGCCGGTCGGCTGTCTGCGAAGGTCTGGGAGGCAGGCTGCCCGGATGGGCTCGACTGAGACGGCGTCGCTGCCGTGGCGGGCGTCGGCTCACGCGGCGGTGCGTTGAGCCATGGGGCAGATGTGGCCATGGCGGCGGTCGGAACCGCAGCGGGCTCGATGCTCAGCGGCGTCTGCGAGACCGTGCCACTACGGGTATTGCTGGCAAGCGGGGTGGTGGTGGCGGTCTCCGGAACGATTTCGGTGGTCGGCGGGGCGGATGAAGCCAGTGTCGACTGACCAGGCGAGACGTCCGGTCGGGCGACCGGGGCCGCGAACGGCAAGACTGGCAACTCAGGCTGCACGGCCGCCTGGTGCGATGTCGACGGCTCGGTCGCGTTGGCAGTTGCGATCGCAGACGGCTTCGGAGCCGGCGCGGCTGATGGACCAGTGGTCAGCGACGGGTCGCTTTCCCGGAACGATGCGGCGATGGCGGCGCTGTTGCCGACGGTCGGATCGGCGTCGCTGGCGAAGTCGGAGAGCATGCGAACCTTTGCCGCGACCGCATTGATCGCCTGCCCGCCCGGCGGTACGGTGCCGCGGACGGCCCCCGAAGTGGCACGCAGCGATCGACTGTCATCGCTCCCAAAGGCCGGCAGGCTGCTCGATTCCTGGACCGACAGGCCGGCGAACTGCCGCATGTTCGCTTGAGTGTCGGTGACTCGGGTGGTGGTTCCGGTGTTGGGTTCGGGCCGCGTGGCCGAGGCAAAGGCTGCCTCCTGGGCGGCGCGGGCCGCTGCCGCCACGAATCCGGCAGGTGTTTCGGGCAGCTCGAACTTCGACAGCACCTGTTCATCCGCTGTCATGATGCAGGCACTGGGCACCTTCGTAATGCCGAGCCGTCGTGTCAGTTCAGGGTTTGTGTCGACATCCACGCATACCGGTTCGAAGCAGGCCGCGACGAGGGCGACCGCCTCGTCGCTGGCAAGCGTTGTCCGGTCGAGCGTTGAACACGACGAGCTCCAACTCGCCGTGAAGATCGCCAGGACCGGCCGCCTACTGGCGTCGGATGCCCGGCTGGCTGCAGGGAGGTCGGCGTGCCACGGCACCGCGGCCGTCACGTCCGCGGTCCAGCTCGACAGCACAGCCAGCAGCGCCGCCATGAAAAGTCGATGGCAGGATCGGAGACAGTTCGTCACGGAAGTCGTCATGAGAGTTGTCATGGAAATCACCACGCGGGTGGAAAGCATCACTCCAGCCTCTGGGGTTCAACTGGCACCAACGAAAGCGGGAAATCCGCAGTGGGCTCTTCTGCCCGGCTGCATGCCGGGCGGCCTTGGCAGGTGGCCATCTTGCGAGCCGGAAGATGTATCGGTCGAAACGGTCGCAGGAATCGCATCGAAAACAACGCGCCCCGAAAATTGGGCTCGGGACACGTTGTCCCGGCCCCGCAAACCCCCTAGCTTGAGGCTGGTTTGAAGCTGGGCGGCTCGGGTCGATCCTGGCCATTTCCGGCCGCTTGACATTCCGGGCGAAGCAGAGGATACTGATGGCGACACGTTGCAATAGGGTTTTCGTAAGCGGCCAAGCCGCCGTGTCGCTCCCGAGGAATCTCCAAAACGCTTTTGGAGATTGTGAATCGCCCAGCGGTTCCTCCGGGGTGTGCTTTGGTCTCCCAAAGAGTGTGTTGACGGTGTCAACACCCAGCTTATGGGCTCCGAAGCCTCGGCATTTTCGCCAAGTCTTCGCAAAATCCTTGCCGGTTTTTGGCTGGTTTTTCTGGCTGTTCCTTTCGTCTGGGTACATCCGTTTGGGTCCATCCGTTTGGGCTCTTCCGTTTGGATCCTCGTGTGTGGGGTCTCGTTCCTTCTGTCTTTTTGACCGTCCCAGCCTTACTGACCGCAGAGTGCGGGACGAGCGGGCGGTTTGAACGGACCGTGCAAACGGATCTTTCCGTTCTTTTTCCTTCTCCACAGGTTTTTCCTTACAGGGGTGTGTTGTATCCATGTCGAAACGGAGGCGATCACGCGGCCGCGGCGGGTTTGGCGGGCAGGGCGGCGGCCAGGGCCAGGGCCAGGGCGGCGGGCAGGGCCAGGGCCAGGGCGGGCCAGGCGGCCAGTCCTCGGGCGGCTACGGGGGTGGCGGCTACGGGGGTGGCGGACAGGGCCAGGGACAACCCTACGGTGGCGGCGGCGGTGGCGGTGGCTACGGTGGCCGGCGGCGGCGTTTTCGTCGCGGTAGCGGTGGAGGCGGCGGCGGCGGTCCGGTGCCTGCCGGTGCCGGAGCTGTCGACATGGAGGGGGAGGGCATGCGGCCTCCAGAACTCGAGCCGGAGATCGCCGAAAACGGTGAGCCGATTCCGCTCGAACCGGGCAAAGGCATCCTTGAGATGCATCCCAACGGCTACGGATTTCTGCGCAGCCCCGAGACCAACTACACGCGGGAACGCACCGACCCGTTCGTACCGGCCACGATGATCGAGCGGTATCGGCTCCGCGAGGGCGTCTCGATCAAGGCGCTGGTGCAGCCTGGAAGAAGGCAGCAGGGGCCGCGGGTTCGGGAGATTCAGGAGGTCGAGGGCTTGGCGCCCGATCTCTATTCAAACGTCAAGGTATTCGACCAACTCACGCCCATCAATCCCGAGACATGGCTCTGCCTGGAGACCGGCCAACAGCCGATATCGACCCGCGTCATGGATCTGCTCACGCCGTTGGGGAAGGGGCAGCGGGCATTGATCGTGGCTCCTCCGCGGACGGGGAAGACCGTGCTCTTACAGCAGATATCAACGGCCATCTCGACCAATCATCCCGAGCTGAATCTCGTGATGCTGCTCATCGACGAGCGGCCCGAGGAGGTCACGGACATGCGCCGGACCGTCAAGGGGGAAGTGATGGCGAGCAGTCTCGACTGCGACGTGGAAAGCCATGTGCGTCTGTCGCAACTGGTCATCGAACGCTGCAAGCGGATGGCCGAGGCGGGCAAGGACGTGTTTCTGCTGATGGACTCGATCACCCGCATGGCACGGGCCTTCAACAAGTGGGTCGGCAATACCGGCCGAACGATGTCTGGTGGCGTCGACATCAAGGCGCTCGACATCCCTAAAAAACTCTTTGCCACGGCCCGCGTGTTCGAAGAGGGTGGCTCGCTTACGATCGTGGCGACGGCCCTGATCGACACTGGCAGCCGGATGGACGAGTTGATCTTTCAGGAGTTCAAGGGCACGGGAAACATGGAGCTTGTGCTCGACCGCAAGCTCGCGGACAGGCGGGTCTGGCCCTCCATCGACATCTCGCAGTCCGGGACGAGGCGCGAAGAAAAACTGCTCGATGCCAACACACTGCACGCCGTCGGCATGCTGCGTCGGACCCTCTCCTCGATGCATCACTGTGATGCGATGGAGCAGCTCACCAAGCAGCTGGCGAAGTTCAAGAGCAATCGTGAATTCATCTCGTTGATCGCGAGTTCGCGTGCCGATGACTGACCGCCGCAGCTGACCGAGCAGTGACCCGATGTGGATCAACTGCCTGGCGCCGAGGCCGAGAGTCGGCTCAGCCAATACGCGTATTGCGGATCACCACTCCGGAACGAAAATACGGCGTCAGGCAACCGGGATTCTTCGGGACCGTCCGACCGTACTCGGATAACGATCGTGCCGTCGCCACGCTTTTCGATCGACATGCGATCGTCTGGGATCGGCGAGGCGGACTGGTGGGTTGGCATGACGACCAGCTTTCGGCGGGCATGGACTGGAGTGTGTTCGACCCGAATCGACACGCCAGAAAGTATGACGTTCTGCGAGGGATGAATCCAGCCGGGGCCTCTGGAATGCAGCCCCGATCGGCCGTCTTTTTGACACCTCGTGAACGGCATCCATATACTGCGAAGATGCAACGCCGCCCTTCCCGGAGTCCCCTCGTATGACGCAGTATGCGTCGCTGGCCGACGATTTCTACGTCAACATGAATCTGGCCACGGAGATGGAACTCCCGGGCCAGCGGGAGACTATTCTGCACTTCTTCGAGCGAGTGCAGAAGCGGTATCCGTCGATGCGGAAGTTTTATTGCCGCGACAAGCGGGATTTCGTGCTCGAGGAAGACAAGGATCAGGGCCGGTACCGTTGGGCGGCGGTCGAAACAAAGCGGCTCTGTTCGGGGCAGGTCAATCCGCCGACGCTCGACGCCGTGCTCGACCAGCACCGCTTGGTGCTCGACCTGGCCCCGGCATTTCTCTCGATCAGTCCACTGGATTGCGAGGCGCTCGACCTGCTGTTTGGGTTTGACTTCGCCTTTCGGGGAAACCACAACGCACTCCTGGCCGAGGCGCTCGGCGTGGGGTTGGCGTTTGACCGAACCGCGGAACTACCGGGTGGCCGGGTCATCAACTACGAGCCATCCCTGACGATTTCACTCGACGAAGACTGTCGGGTGCAGGTTCGCGTCAGCACCGAAAGCAGAACCAATGCGTTTCAGGTTCGCACCGGCGACTTTGCCGAGGAACAACTCAGTGTCTACGTGACGGCTCGGCAGTATGGCAGTCTCGAGCCAGGGTCGACGTATGTGGAGGCGATGGATCGGCTCGCCACGCTCGCCCGCGAAGTGGTGGATACCTGTGTGGTCGACCAGATTCTGCGGCCGCTCGCCCGGACGATTTCGCTCAAGTAAGAACGATCGCTCGGGCATGCGAGCCAAAACAGAACGCCAGCGCGTCAGCCCAGGTCTTGAGCCCCAGATCTTGAGCCCCAGATCTTGAGCCCCAGATCTTTACCGTTGATCACCCGAACGGCCATTCCGCCGGGAGTCTCGCGGCCTCTCCGAGGAACCAGTCCGTGGCGGTGAGTCGCCCCGCGGCTCTCCACGGCCGCGGTCGCCGTCGCCTCCTCGGGGCGATCGGCTCCGGGCGTCGAGGTTGCCAGCGATCACGATGCCGATCGCTTCGACCCAACTCGGTACGTCAAGCACCTCGTTGAGTCCGCTCTCGATGATGCTGTCGTCATCACTCTCGGCGGGATGCCGCTCGTCTCGAACATGGCCATCCCGGCCGGCATCCTCAATGCCGAGAAACTCGAGGCCCTCGTCGTCTTCCTCGCGTCCTCCTGCCACCGGGGCGAATTCATCCCTCCGGCCACGGTCGAATGTTGAAGCCGAAGCCGAAGTCGATCGGCGGTCGTCGATGTCGCTCCTACGGCTGCGTCGGCCACGCCGCTGCCCGCTGCCGTCGGCCGAGCGTCGCGGGGCAACCGAACCGGCACCGCTGGAATCAGCCGGACCTGCCGTGCCGCGGCCCTCGCCCGTCCGTCCTTCTCCCCGCCTGCGTCGTCGTCGGCGGCGACCACCAGTTTCGCCCCCATCCCGATCACCATTTTTTGCGGCTTCTGCCGACTCGCCAGTGCCTGTTGGAGCGGCGTCAGCGGCCGGTCTGCTCCGCTCGCGGCGGGACGAATCCGCGGACCGGGCTGGAGGACGTGCACGGTATCCGGCCGGCAGCGGCTCATCATCGAGTTCCCGATCGGCATCGGCGTTGCGCACGCCACTTGATCCAGCACCGCCTTCGGAGCGGTCAAGCGGCTGCTCGCCCCCCTCGGTGTCTGCACGCGGCCGCGGGTCGAGATCACCCTCGCGTTCGCCACGGCCTCGACGGCGGCCACCACGACGCCCCCGGCGTCGCCGACGACGGGGAGCGGCTTCCGAGTCGGTGCCGCCATCTCCGTCAGGCCCCCGAGCCTGTCCGCCGATATCGCCGTCGACCGCCTCGCGGGGCTTGTCTGAAGGGCCGCCTGGCTCGCCGTCGAGCCGGTCATCGAAGCCGTCGTGATCGGCTGCTGAAGGCCAGCGATCCGCTGCTGGCTCGTCATCCAAACGGGCCGGCAGAGGGCGATCACGGACGTCATCACGGCGTCCGCCGCCGCTGCGTCCCCGGCCACCGCGTCTCCCCCGGCGACGCCGTCCTCGGCCTTCGCCCTGCTCGTCATCGCTGGGAGCCCGAGGTGCCGCAGCCGAATCGGTTGGGCCACCGTCAGAGGGCAATCCAGTGTCTGAGAGGGGGCGTTCCTCAGCGAATCGGGTTCGTCCTGACGCATCTGGCCGGTCGGCCTGTGGCGTTTCTGGCCGTGGCGTTCCTTGCGTCCTCGGTGGCTCTTGTGTCCGTGGCGGCCGTGGCGGTTCGCGGCGGCGGTCGGAATCGCCCGGCTCACGGTCGCGGCCTTGCTCACGGTCGCGGCTCGGCTGCTGGCTCGAAGTGGCCGGCGGCCGACGGCTGCCGAAAGAAAATTCATCGCTGTCAACGTCACGGCGACCAGCCGGGGGTGCCCCGGCATCCCGAGCGATCGGTGCGGAGGGCACCGGCGTTCGCGGCGGCTGCGATCGGTCGCTCGAGGCAGGTGTTGTCGGTTCGACGGCAGGCGACAGCCCGAGGGTGGAGGCCACGTTGCCCCAGTCGGAACGGCCGGCAGTTGGGGGACGCTCCTCACGCGGTTTCTGCGGCGGACGGACCGCAGCCGGCGGCACCGAAGCCGCGGCCTGGGGAGCCGACTGAGGAGCTGGCTTGGGAACTGGCGCCGCTGCCGGTGGGGCCGCGGGTTTGGCAACTGGCTTGGCTCCGAGCGAATCGGCCAGATTCGCCCAGGGATCGGGCTTCTGGACGGGTTTCGGGGTCGGCTGCTGGTTTGGCATCTGGTCGTGGTCCGACATCATAAATTCCAAAGAGTGCGGGTCTGGTGAGTCTGGTATTGTCGGCCTGTCAAGCCGGTTTCGGCTGGGGGGGATTCCTAAGACCACCCATGCTCAGAAAGCGTGGAGGCGAACCGGCCCGCCGACTGGGGCAAGATACTACAAATCCCGCCCGCGTGGCAGCCGGTGGTAGACAGGATCGCCCACCCGGGGGTCGTCAGGGCGTCGGCGTGCGGGCCAACGCACGGATCATGCTGCCGTTGTCAGCCACGTCGAAGAGCGGCCGGTAGGGGCTCGCCAGGCTCCGTCGGGCGCGTCCGGCGGGGTACCAGACCAGATTCACCGACAGGTTCCAGGCCGAGGGAGCGAAGGTCACGCTCGAGATGGGGCTCAGCTCGACCGTCTGCGACTTGTCAGGAAGCAGATAGGTGAAGTTTCCCTCCATGGCAAGCGATCGCGACATCGGGGCACGGATCGTCGAGCCCACGACACCCTGGCCGTTCCCCGAGGCACCGCCCCAGATCCGAGCCTCGTTGGCGTCGCCGAAATGGAGCCTGTAGAAGGCGGTATAGAGATCGACCGTGCTGGCCACGCCGGTCGACGACCGCACGGAGGGGGAGAACCCGCCGATCTGTTCCCGGGCATTGAATGCGCCCCAGAATCCGAGTTCGTGGTAGCCCCAGACATAGCTCAGCTCGCCGCGAATCTGGGCGACGTCGATGTTCTCGAAGTAGCTGTCGCCGAGATAGTCGTAAACGGCTCCACCCTGCAGTCCGCGGCCCTCGAAGGCCCGCGTGAAAAAACCGGTGGTCACAAACACCTGCTGTCGGGAGTTGCCACTGAACGAACCGGAGCCATCGCTAATTACCGGCTGTTCGAAGTTGGTCTGAACGGCTCGCGCACCGATCTGCCAGCCGAGGCCGACCGCATTCCAGAACGGCATGGCCCAGTTGATATATTCGTTCGTGCCGTAGTTGCCGAGCAGTCCGAAGTTGGACTGGTTTTGGAACGCCGTGATGCCGGCACCCGCTGTGAAGTCGCGGTACCATCTCCAGCCGTAGTAGGGCTTGCCGAACTGCCGCAGCCAGGCGCAGACCCGGCCGTCGTGCGGCCAGCAGGTCATGAATCCATCCGACTCCTCGCAGGCGAACGGATCGTCGTAGAACGATTCCACATGCAGTTCGGCCGGGTATTCTCCCATCCACATCTGGCCATCGTCCGACTGCATTTCCTGGCCGTAGCCCTCGGGGGCGTAGTCGCCGGAGGCGAAACCATCCGCACCATAGTCGGTCATTTCCGAAGGCATGGTGTTGATCACGATCGACGGGTCCTCGCTCATCGTGATCGATTCGGAACGGGCCGGGGACGGCAGTACCTGGTTGGGCATGCCGGAGGCGGTAGGCAGCCGCCCGGGAACGGTGGCGTCATCGATGACGGCGGCCTGCGGCGCCCGCGCCATGACCGATGGCAGCCCGTCGGCATTCATCGCCAGTCGCTCTTCTCGCTGGCCGGCCGGACGTCTGGCAGTGGGATTGAATCGCGGGGCCAGGCCGCCGCCTGTGGGCGGGGAAACGGGGCCAGGGGCGGGCCGAGTCGGCAGGCCCTCGACGGCCAGCACCGGACGGCCAGTATCCCCCTGGGGGCTGCGGAACATGGTGACGTCGCCCATCGAGGGAAGGGCCAACTGGCCAACGGCTGCCGCACTGGAGCGGAAGCGACCGGGCAGGCGGTTGTCGCTTCTATAGTCGCCGATCTGGCCTGCAGTGCGGGACCGCGTGGGATTGGTCGGCTGCGGACGCGATGCCTGGGGACGTTGGCTGTTGGCAACTTTCGGCACGCCGGCGGGCAGACCGACCGAGGCGGGCGGCGTGGATACCCTGGCACTGGAAACCGGGGCTGTCTCGGCAGCGGTGGCCGGAACGGTCACGGGAGCGGTGGCTGGAGCGGTGGCTGGAGCGGTGGCTGGAGCCGGAGCGATGGCGGGATCGGTCGCTGGAGCGGTGGCGGCGCGGTGGGGCGTCCAACGCAGTTCGCTCGGACCGCCCGCTGCAGCCGCTGTGCCTGGCTGCTGGGCCAGCGTGATGCTGCCGCCCATCACAAGGCCAGCCAGCGACATGCCCACAAGATGTCGGACACCGAGCGAAACGTTCTTCATGACAGACTCCTTCCGATCCTGCGTTGCGGTAGGGATGGCCCGACCGCCGTTCTTCAATCGGAAGAGCTATCGTCATCCGCACGACCGAAACTTCCGCCAAAATCGACGCGACCGGCAGGAGTTGCCTAGCTTGCGCAGTCGAGCGCCGCGGAGAGGTCCGCGATAAGATCGTCCGAGTCCTCGATACCACAGGCGAGGCGGATCATGTTGTCGGCGATGCGAAACGTGGCCCGTTCAGCGGGCGAATAGTTCCAGTAGCTCATCACGAGCGGCTGTTCGATGAGAGACTCGACCCCACCCAGGCTCGGGCCGATCCGCGGGATTGTGACGGCATCGATCACCCGGGCAGTCTGACGCCAGTCGGCGTTTTTCACGAAGAAAGTCACCAGACCTCCGAAACCCCGCATGGTCCGCGTTGCCAATGCGTGATAGGGATGACTCTCCAGTCCCGGGTAGAGCACCCGTTCCACACGCGGATGCTTCTCGAGGAACCGGGCCACGGCAAGACCGTTGGCGTTGTGTCGCTCCATCCGCAGCGCCAGTGTTTTGAGGCCACGTTCGAGAAGATAGGCATTGTGGGGCGAGTTGACGCCGCCCATGATGCCGCGGAGGTGGCGAACGGCCTGGAGTTTCTCCTGACTGCCGATCACAACCCCTGCAAGCAGGTCGTTGTGTCCGCCCAGGTATTTGGTGGCCGAGTGGAGCACGAAGTCGACCCCCGACTCCAGCGGCCGGAGGTTGTAGGGAGTGCAGAGCGTGGCGTCGATCAGCGAAAGCACACCGTGCCGCCGGCCGATGTCGGCGAAACGTTCGATGTCGATCACGCTCAGGTGCGGGTTGGTCGGGGATTCGCTGACGATGAAGCGGGTTTGAGGTGTGATCGCCGCCTCCATCGCGGCGTAGTCACACGTGGGAACCTCGCGGAAGACCACCCCGAAGCGGGTCAGGTGGCGGCGACAGAATTCACGGCTGCGGTGGTAGCATTCGTCGAAGAAGATGATCTCCTCACCCGCGTTCAGGTGGGCCATCAACAGTCCGACCAACGCCGCCATGCCGCTGGCGAAGAGCACGGCCGTCTCGCCCCCCTCGATGGCGGCCAGCTTGTCCTCGACCACCCGCTCGCCGGGGTTGCCGTAGCGGCCATACTCTTCGCGGGGCTGCTTCTCCTCGATGAAGTCGATGATCGCCTGCGTGTCGCGGAAGGTGTAGGTGCTCGACGCGAAGATCGGATCGGTGATCGAGAAGCCGGGCTTCTGGCGGGCCTCGCCAGCGTGCACGGCCGTCGTGGAAGGGCCCCTACCTCCGGAGGCTGGCGAACCGGTGACATTGGGAGTGAGCATGCCGAATCCTACGGGAAAAGCTGATGTATGGGAGTCTAGTGGCGGATGCGGGTGCCGACAAGGAAGATGCGGCGGCGGCGGCCCATGCCGCTGCCGGGATCACGACGAAAACGACTGCTCAGGTTTCCTCGTTCCCGTTACACTCCGGGACTGAGTCGCACCCTCTAGAAGAGCGTGAACAGCACGGACAGCATGAGTACCAAGCGGAAAAAGCCTGTCATCGCCGCGGCGCCGGGGCTTGCAACGCCGGGGCTTGCGTCGCCGGGAACGGGTGGGTTGGGAACGGGCGGCCCAGCCCTACGGCCACTCTGGCCACCCCGCCGCGTCTGGATCACGCTTGCATCGCTGGCGTCCGCGGTCGCCCTGGTACGGGGCGGTTGGCTCGAGCCGATCGTGGGCAGCATCGTCGATCAGGCCGTGCGGAACATCATCACGCTGATTCTCTGCTTCGCGGGGTTGATGACGCTCCTGCTCTGGTTTCTCCGGGAAAGCGGCCATGCGACCGTCTGGAAGCGGGCCGTGATCGGGGCCCTGCTCGGCCCGGTGGCGATCGGTGCCGCGGTGCTGCGGATCGAACGGGTTTCGGGGGATCTCGTGCCTGAGTTCGCCTTCCGCTGGAGTCCGTCCCGCGACCGGCTGCTGCCGCGGCAGCTTGCGGAGCCGTCGACGCCGCAGGGCGACGCCTCCGCCCCCTCAGCATGGCAGACATCGCCCGCCGATTTCCCCCGGTTCCTCGGTCCCACCGGTTCGTGTGGTATGGACCGTCCCGTGCTCGACCCCGACTGGGATGCACGGCCGCCGCGGCTGCTCTGGAGGCGGCCCATCGGCGCCGGCTGGAGTGGGTTTGCGACGTATGGCGAGCATGCGGTGACGCTCGAACAACGGGGAGACGAGGAGATTGTCTCCTGTTGCTCGCTGGCCACCGGCGCACCTGAGTGGGCGGTGGCCGTGGCGGGACGGCACGAGACCGTGATGGGGGGCGTCGGCCCGCGTTCCACCCCCACGATCGTCGATGGCATGGTCTACACCCACGGTGCCACCGGCTGGCTCCACGCAATCGACGGGGCGACAGGCCGCGTCGTCTGGAAGAAGAACGTGCTCGACGAACTGGGCATCGATCCCGCAGCGCACGCCATGGCGGTGTCGTGGGGCCGGGCTGCCTCGCCGCTGGTCACCACGGACCGTGTGATCGTGCCGGCCGGCGGCCCCCGGACTCGCAGGGGGGCGCAGGATCCCGAGTTTCTGTCGCTCGTGGCCTTTGACCGCGTGACGGGCGAACGGCGTTGGATCGCCGGTGACGAACAGATCAGCTACGCATCCCCGCAGTTGGCCATGCTGGGGGGCCAGCAGACGATTCTGAGCGTCAACGAGGGGCACGTGGCTGGATACGATCCGGCTGATGGACGGAAAGTCTGGGAACATCCCTGGCCCGGCCACTCCAACTCCGATGCCAGCTGCTCCCAGGCGGTTCCGGTCGGCGACAGCCGCCTCTTTATCTCGAAGGGGTATGGCATCGGCGCCGCCGTTTTCGAACTCGATGAAAACGTCGCGACCGCCAAACCTGGCACGCTTCGCGAGGTCTGGCGAAACGCCAACCTTCTGAAGACGAAGTTCACGAATGTCGCCATCCACGACGGCCATGCCTACGGACTCTCCGATGGGATTCTCGAATGCGTGCGGATGAGCGACGGGGGGCGGCAGTGGAAGGCCGGACGGTATGGGCAGGGACAGGTGCTGCGCGTGGGGCCGCTGCTGGTCGTGCAGGCAGAGTCGGGCGAGGTGGTGCTCGTGGACGCGTCGCCCGCGAAGCATGTCGTGCGGGCCCGGCTGGCCGCGATCGACGGCCAGACATGGAACAACCTCTGCCTCGCGGGTAACAGGCTCCTCGTGCGAAATGCCCAAGAAGCAGCCTGCTACGAACTTCCCACCGCCGGCGAGCCAGCCGCGACTGGCGGGGGCACCGCCGCAGGAAGCACGCCGTGAACGATCTGGCGGGACGGACAGTGCTCGTTACCGGCTCGACGCATGGCATCGGCCGGGAGGTGGCGATGGCGTTGGCTGCGGCGGGCGGCCGCGTGGCCGTGCATGGTCGTTCCCGCGACGCGGCCGAGGAAGTGGCGGCGGTGCTGGCCGGCAACGACCGCCATGCAGGCACGTTCCTCGCCGATCTTGCCGATCCGCCGGCCGTCGAACAGCTGATCGCCGACGTCGGTCGCCGGCTTCCCGGCATCGACACGCTGGTGCTGGTGGCAGGGGCCGATGTGCTCACCGGGTCGCCGGCAAAGTGGAGCTTCGAACAGAAACTCGAGCAGTTGCTTCGCGTCGACGTCGTCTCCACCATGATCCTCGCGCGGGGCCTCGGACGCTGGATGCGGGATCGCGAGGGAGGCTCGATTGTTACGATCGGCTGGGATCAGGCGGCCACCGGCATGGAGGGAGACAGCGGTGAACTGTTCGCCGCCACGAAGGGGGCCGTGATGGCGTTCACGAAGAGCCTTGCAAAGTCACTGGCACCGCAGGTCCGCGTGAACTGCGTGGCGCCAGGCTGGATCCGCACCGCATGGGGCGAAGGGGCCAGCGACGTCTGGCAGGCGCGGGCGGTCCGCGAGAGCATGCTCGGCCGCTGGGGCACGCCGGCCGACATTGCCGGCGCGGTCCACTGGCTTGTCTCGCCGCAGGCGGCGTTCGTGACGGGGCAGGTGCTGCCCGTCAATGGCGGCTTCCGCCCGGCGTGATCACGATCCCGTCGCTGACGCTCAGGGCTTGTATGGGTGGGGATGCGGCCTGCCTCCATAAAAGCCCCCGGCGTGAGCCGGGGGATCGCGGTGGGAACGATCCCGTCGCTGACGCTCAGGGCTTGTATGGGGAACATGCTTGGCTTCAAAACGTCACGATCCGCGGCGTGTCGTCGGCGTGGCGGTCGGGGGTGGGCTCGGCCTGTTCGGCCACCGACGCATCGAGGTCGGCCACACGGCCGGCATGGTGGGGAATGCCGGCGGCTTCGAGGAAATTCGCCAGTAGCCGGAAGCCATGCCGCGTGAGGATCGATTCCGGATGGAACTGCACTCCATAGAGGCGGTCGGCCTCGTTGGCAACCGCCATGATCGTGCCCTCCTCGTCTCTCGCGGTGACGGAGAGGCCGGCCGGCAGTCGGTCGCCGGAGACGACCAGCGAGTGATACCGGCCGGCGGCCATCGGGCTGGGAATGCCCGCGAAGAGATTGATGCCGTCGTGGTGCACGTTGCTCGTGCGGCCATGTACGGGCTCCCGGCCGCGGACGATCCGGCCATCGAGCGCTGCGGCGATTGCCTGATGTCCAAGGCAGACGCCGAGCACGGGTATGCGTCCCCGACAGGCCCGCACGGCGGCCACCGAGCAGCCCGCCTCGGCCGGCGTGCACGGCCCAGGCGAGATGACGACCGCCTGCGGCTCGAGCCGCCACAGTCCGTCGACATCGATGGCGTGGCTCGGCACGACCACCGTAGCCGCGCCGAGCAGATGGAAGTGGCGGGCGAGGTTGAAGACGAAGCTGTCGCGGTTGTCGAGCACGACGATCATCGCGTGGCCCCCGTTGGCATGTCGCCGGGCAGGTGCGGGCTGCCGCTCCGGGCTTTCTCCCCGTCGATAGTTCTGTCGATGTCTTTGTTGCGATCTCCGTCGCGATCTCCGTCGAAGGAGGCGAGCACACGGAGCATCCCCTCCGCCTTGTGGAGCGTCTCGGCGTATTCGGCAGCGGGGTCGCTGCTCGCGGTGATGCCGCCGCCGACGGCACACGTGATCGAGTCTGGCCCGACCACAAAGGTGCGGATCAGCAGGTTGAAGTCGGCCGTGCCGTCAAACCCGACATAGCCCAGCGAGCCGCAGTAGGCCCCCCGGACGAATCCTTCCAGCTGACCGATGATCTCGCAGGCCCGGTGTTTGGGCGCGCCGGTCACGCTGCCACCGGGGATGGCGGCATCGAGCGCATCGAGGGGCGTGAGCCCGGGCCGGAGCCGACCGGCGACGATCGACACGAGGTGCTGGACATAGCGATACCGTTCCAGCCGGCAGAGCGCCTCCACGCGGACGCTCTCCGGCGTGCAGACCCGGGAGAGGTCGTTCCGAACAAGGTCGACGATCATCACGTTCTCGGCTCGGTCCTTCTCGCTGTGTTCGAGATCCGCGCCCGCGTAGAGATCGGCCTCGGGGCTCGCCAGCATGCGCCGGGTGCCCTTGATGGGGTGCATCCGCACGGTGCCTCGCTCGACGCGGAGGAGGCGTTCGGGTGACATGCTCACGATCGTGGCGGGGCCGGCGTCGAAGCAGGCGGCGAACGGGGCCGGGTTGAGCAGGCGGCTGCGGCGGTGGAGTTCGACGGGATCGAGGGTTGCCGCGAGGGAGAGTCTCTGCGCGAGATTGACCTGAAAGATATCGCCGGCGCGGACCAGATCGATGCCGGCCCGCACCATGTCGAGGTAGGTCGCCCGCGACTGCGTCGAGACGATCTTTCCATAACCGGGAAGCTCGTGACCGGGAAGCTCGTGACCGGGAAGCTCGCGAGGCAACCGGGGCTCCGCGGATGGTGGTGCCACCGGCGATTCGTTCGACGCCGCAGCCGTTTCGGTCAATGCCGCCAGCAGGCAGTTCAGCCGTTCCTCGGCGCGGGCCCGCCGTGCCGTCGGGCCCCGTGCGGGTACTCCCTGCGAGATGATCCAGCCGCGGCCGGCATCGTGGTCGAACGCACAGACAACGTCGTAGACATGCAGCGACAGCAGTGGCACGCCCGCGTCGCCGGCCGGGGGCGCAACGCCCAGCCTCGCCAGGCCGCAGTCGTAGGAGACGAGCCCCGCGACGCCCCCCTGGAATGGCGGCAGGCCGGGAACCGTCTCACAGGCGAGGTCGCTCAGGAGTGATCGCAGCAATACAAACGCCTCGTTCACCCGTTCCGTATCACGGCCCGCACCGGCTGGCTCCACCTGAATGGAGTGGATCGGGTCGGCGGCGACGAATGAGAAGCGGGCCAGACGAGGTGTCGTGGGACTGGCGTTGGCGGCGGGGCCGGCCCGGTTTGTGTGTGGCTCAGCAGCAACGGCCGCGATGGTGTCGCGACCGTCGTGCGGGGCGTCGAGCGCGGCGCTGTCCAGAAACAGGCAGTGCCGCCGCCGTGACAGCCGCTGGAAGAGGGTGAACGGCTCCAGGCCGGCGCGGAGTTCTGCGACGAGCGTCCCCGACGCCGTGAACCAGCGACGGGCGACCCAGTGACTTGGATCCGTCTCCGGCGGGATAGCGGGTTGTGCCGGCGGGGGTTTCTTCATGAGCACGATTCATTCACTCTGTCGGGCAGCGGATTCCGCGGCCCCAAAGACGGCCTCAGGTGCGGAGCGGGCGGAGGTTCTAGCGGCCTCGGCGGCCGCGCGGGACGGGCCGTGACCGATCTCGGGCTGGGTGAGGTGGCCCCAGTCGAGCGGCTGGTCCTGCCGGTAGTCCTTGTCGAGCGTGAGCGCCGTCACGGCCTTGGCCATCTCGTAGCCCAGATAGAAGGCGTGGCTCGGATCGACGTCGGTGCGGCCCGCCAGTTCCAACTGTTTGAAGAGGGCGAAGGGATCGCGGGATTCCAGGTGCAGGCCGGCGCCGACGAGATGGATCGCGCCGCGTTCGGCGAACAGGCGAAAATTCGGGTCGCGGATTACCTCGGCGAGGCTGTCGAGCACGTCCTGTCCGTGGGTCTGCGGTTTGCCGGAGCGAAGTGTCACCAGCCGCGGTTCGACATGCTTGGGCAGCGTGCGATGGGTGACGGCATGATGGGCAAGGGCCCGCGCGAGAGCGCACTCGCGGACGCTGTTCCGCGCCCAGTGGATCACCTGCGTGGTGAGCACGGAGCGAATGCCCGTCTCCTGGCAGAAACCGATCAGGAGCGTGTTCACACCTGCGGAGTCGACGTCCGTGAGCTCGGTAAGGTTGCCCACGCCCATCATCATCTCGGCGTGTGGAAACCTGTGACGCACGTCGAGATACCGGCCGAGGCTCGCCGCAAATCCGAAGCCGATCGGCTCGAGCACCGGATCGAGACGCATCTTCACGCCGTGCTTGTCGAGCCGATCGATCGAGTCGAAGAAGCCCTCGAGTGTGGCTGGAACGTCGGGCACGACGACGACCTCGCAGCCCCAGTCGGCCGCCGCGGCCACGTTGGTGGAGTTGACCGAGAGCACGAGAGTTGCGCCGGCCCGCACCGCCGCCGCGATCTCCCGCGGCGCGAAGCTGTCGATCGACACTCGAAATCCATCCTCGACGAGCAGTCGCACCGCGTCGCCGACCCCAGCCCACTCGCTACCCGGATCGCAGCCGAGGTCGATGCGGTCGGCGCCGGCGGTGCGGAGCCTGTGGGCCTCTTCGAGGAGTGCGGCGGTGGTGAGCCGCGGCGCATGGTTGATCTCGGCGAGGATTTCGATGTCGAAGTCGCCGTAGTTGGAAAGATCTTGTGATTGCTGGCCGAAGAATTCGTCGAGCCGCCGCAGGTCCTCGGGGCCGCGGACCACCGGCAGGGCGGTGACGTCCTCAAAGACATCGAGCGACCCCCGGCAGCCGCCGGGGATGACGATCCGCGTCGTGCCGGCCGGCACGTCGAGCCGGCGGGCGATCCACGCGGTGGTCATGAGCGCCGCGACGGTGATGTGCATCACCTGCACGGTGGCCTCGAAGCCGACCTGCGGCGCGAGCCGCGCAAGCACCTGCCGAAGCGAGTGCTCGGCCAGCCTGCCGGTCACGAAATGGATTCTGTCCGGGTTGGGTGACGCGGTCACGGGTGGGGAGGTTAGAGAGGGCGGCACGATCGACTCTGGCTCTATCCTACCCGCTGTCGGCCCGTAGACTGTCAGGCATGATTCTCGAGGGACTTGTCACCACCACCGATCAGGCAGGGGCCATGCATCTGGCGGCGATGGGGCCCCAAATCGACGCTGCCCGGCTCGCCTCTTCGCCGGCTCAGGCGATTGAGGCCCTTCTGCTGCGGCCCTTTCCGTCGAGCCAGACCGCCGGCAATCTTGCCCGGATACCGGAGGGCGTGTTCCACGTGACCGATGATTGTCTGCTGCTGGCCCGGGTGGTGGCGGGCCGGCTTGATTCGCCGCCCGCCAACCGGCCGGCGACGGCCGTGCGGGGCTGGGTGCTCGACGAGGCCTGTCGGGCCTATGAGTTCAAGGTTGTGTCGGCCGATGCTTCGCAGGAGCGGTTACGTCTGGAAGCCCGGGTGGTGGCGGTGCACGAGGGGCGGCCATTCCTGGGGTTCAACCGGGCCAGGCATGCCGTCGTGGAGGGGGCGATCCTCGTGACGAGGCTGCACCTGCTCGGAATCGAGGAAGTGAGTCGCCAGTTCCACGACCTCGCGGTGATCGTCGGTAAGACGGGCGGACCACGCGAGCACGAAGCTTTTCGGTTGCTGGAGGAAAAGGTCGCGGCGGGGTGACACCGTGGCGGCGAGTTTTTAACGTGCCGATGAACAAGATGAAATCTCCCCGTGGCGGCGAGTTTTTAACTTGCCGTTGAACAAGCGGCACCTCCCCGTGGCGGCGAGTTTTTAACGTGCCGTTGAACAAGATGAAATCTCCCCGTGGCGGCGAGTTTTTAACTTGCCGTTGAACAAGATAAAATCTCATTCCCACTCTGAACAAGATAAAATCTCATTCCCACGTTGAACAAGATGAAATCTCGTTCCCACTCTGAACAAGATGAAATCTCATTCCCACGTCGGGCAGGAGAAAATCCTGTTCCCACTACCGTTCCAGAACACCTGTCGCTTGTTCCGGATCGTTGGCCACGATCTACTTTTTGAATGTCGCTCCCCGCTTCCTCTCCCGGCCATCGGGCACTCGCCGTCGACGTGAAAACGCCGGCACGGCTGCACCTCGGCATGCTGTCGTTCGGGGTGCCCGGGGTGCGGGCCTATGGCGGCGTCGGCGTGATGATCGACCGGCCCGGCGTGCACCTCCGCATGACAAGCGGGCGGTCGACGCCGGGGGAGCAGTTCACGGCCACGGGGCCGCTGGCAGACCGCGCGGAGGCGTTTGCCCGTTTGTGCGCGGCTGCCTGGCAACTGGGTGATCGTGCCGCCTGCAGGCTCGAGGTGCTGCAGGTGCCCGATAGCCATGCCGGACTGGGGAGTGGCACGCAGCTGGGGCTGGCCGTCGCGGCCGGCATGCAGCGATTGTTCCAGCCGGCGGCGGTGATCACGGCTCCCGAGGCGCTCGTGCGGTTCGACACGAGCGACGCGGTGGCGCTGGCGCGGGCCGTTGGCCGGGGCCGTCGGTCGTGCGTCGGCATCTACGGCTTCAGCGGCGGCGGGCTGATCGTCGAAGGTGGCCGGCTCGTGCCGTCGGGTGGGGGGATCGAGGCCGATGCCACCCGCCCCTTCTCCCCCTTGTTGGCGCGGGTGCAGTTGCCCTCGGCATGGCGGTGTGTCGTGTTCAGCCTGCGGGATGCGATCGGCCTGCACGGCGCTGCCGAGAAGCAGGCGTTTGCCAGCCTGCCTCCGGTGCCTGCTGACATCACTGCCGAGCTTTCGCGGCATGCCTTGACGTCCCTGCTGCCCGCGGCGGTCGATGGCCAGTTTGAGGAATTTTCCGACGCGTTGCTGCACTACGGGCATCTGGCAGGAAAACCGTTCGAGCAGGCGTCGTCGCAGCTGCCGCATGCCCAGATCACGGCCCGACTGATCAACAGCCTGCAGCAGTTGGGAGCCCGTGGCTGCGCCCAGAGCAGCTGGGGGCCGACGGTGATGGCCTGCTGCGAATCGCCGGCGGCTGCCGACTCGCTCGTGGAGCGGTTTGCGGCGGTCGACCTCGCCGGGCAGTACGACACGCTGATCGCCCGCTTCGCCGATCAGGGCGCCGTGTTGCGGGAGGCAGTGTTGCGGGAGCCAGTGTTGCGGGAGATGGGTTTGGATCAGACCCGCGAGACGGGCAGACCGTAGTCGCAAAGCACCCGCGACAGGGTCTCTGCCAGCGGTGGCTCCAGGCTCACCAGCGGCAGCCGCACCTCTCCCGAATCACGGCCGACCATCGCCATCGCCGCCTTGATTGGGATCGGGTTGCTCGCGAGTCCGAGAAGATTCCGGCAGAGTGTGAACAGCGTGCCGTGGAGCCTGCGGGCCAGGGCGAGATCGCCTGCATCGAAGGCGCTGATGAGCGACTTCATGTCGGCCGGCACGAGATTGCCGACAACCGAAACGACCCCGCGGCCGCCGATCGCCAGGAGCGGCAGTGTCATGCTGTCGTCGCCGGAGAGCACCGTGAGATCCGTGTTTGCCAGGATCTGCGATGCCTGATCCATCGAGCCGGTCGCCTCCTTGACCATGGCGATGCCCGGCAGGGCCGCCAGTCGGAGAATGGTCTCTGGCTCGATGTTGCGGCCGGTGCGGGCCGGAATGTTGTAGACGCAGATCGGGATGTCGACGCTTTCCGCAATCGCCTTGAAGTGTTCGTAGATGCCTTGCTGTGTGGGCCGGTTGTAGTAGGGGCCCACGACGAGCGCCGCACTCGCGCCGGCCTTCGCCGCATACTTCGTCAGTCGGATCGCCTCGGCGGTGGAGTTGCTCCCGGTGCCTGGCATCACGAGCATACGACCGGCGGCGGCCTGGATGCTCTCGGCGATCACCCGCTCGTGCTCGTCATGCGTGAGCGTTGGCGATTCGCCGGTGGTGCCCACCGGACAGATGCACGTGACCCCCGCATGTGCCTGGAAGTCGATCTGTTCGTGGAGCCGCCTGGTGTCGATCGTCCCGTCGCGAAACGGTGTGACGATGGCGACGGATAGACCGGCAAACTTTTCGGCTCGCGTGTCGGCTGGCGTGTCGGCTGGCGTGTCAGCTCGCGTGGACATCAGCAGGGGTGCTCCAGAAGAACCGTGTGAAAGCTCTCAGGGAAGATATGATTTTCCGGGCTGCCGGCAAAGGGCGGCCGTGACGTCGCCGGAAACATGGCAGGATGCGTCGTCGCAGAATGGTCTGCGTGGCGGTGACACCGGATGGGTAGACCAATGCAATTCGACGTCGCAGCAGTGCCGGGTCGGCAGACCCGTTCCCCGACCGAGCCATCTTCCCCGACCGAGCCCCGTTTCCTCCGCCCCGGTGCCGTGGCGGCGGCGGCACGCGTGGCGGCCGCAGGCGGAGTGCGTCCGCGGTGGCGTCCGCGGCTGGGGGTGGTGCTGGGCACGGGGCTGGGCAGTCTCGCCAGCCGGCTCGACGACGCCTGGTCGCTCTCCGCAGCCGAGACGGGCTGGCTCGTGCCTTCGACAGCCACCGGTCATGCCGGCAGGCTTGTCTGCGGCGTGATCGGCGGCCCCGGTCACCCTCCCGACGGCCGACAGCCGTCAGGAGGCGTTCTCCGCCCACGCTGTGACGTTGTGCTGCTTCAGGGCCGCGCCCACGGCTACGAGGGGCATCCGCCGGAGATCCTCTCGCGTGGCGTGGAGCTTCTCGCGGCGCTCGGGGTGACGACGCTCCTGCTGACGAATGCCGCCGGCGGCCTGCGGCCCGACATGCGGGTCGGCGAACTCGTGGTCGTGCGAGACCATCTCGACCTTGTGAAGCGGCCGTGGACGCAGGGGCTGGCAGCCGGGGGTTTCATGGCTGCGGCGGAGCATGCTGCGCGGGCCGCGACCGCGACGGCGTGCTACGACCCATATCTGCTCGGCGGCTCGCTGGACGCGGCACGGTCGGTAGGGGCGTTGGTTCGGGCGGGTGTCTATGCGCATCTGACGGGCCCGAGCTACGAGACCCGCGCGGAGTATCGCATGCTCAGACACATCGGTGCCGACGTGGTGGGGATGTCGACCGTGCCCGAGGCGATCGCCGCCCATCGGCTCGGTCTACGGGTGGGGGCTGTCTCCGTGGTGACCAATGTCGCGCGGCCCGATGCGCCTGCCTGCACCATTGCAGAGGATGTCTGCCGGGCCGCCGCCGCGGCGGCTGAGGGCGTCTGGGCCATACTCGTCCGTGCGGCGGAGTTGACCGCGGCAGCCGATGCCTCGGGGTATGATGCCGACGGAGGCTCGCCATGATTCTGCTTTTGACCAATGACGACGGCATCGACGCACCGGGTCTTGCGGCACTTGAGACCGCATGCCGCGGGTGGGCCCGCCGTGTGGTGGTCGTCGCACCGAAGGATCCGCACTCCGGCTGTGGCCATCGGGTGACGACCGACCGACCGCTCGTGCTGGAGCAGGTGGGGCTCGATCGGTTTCATGTCGATGGCACACCGGCCGACTGTGTGCGGCTGGCGCTGACGACGCTGCTGCGACCGGCGGGGGGCGGAGATGCCGGAGGCGATCCGCTCGATCGGCCGCAGGTCGACTGGGTGTTGTCAGGCATCAACGCCGGCGGCAATCTGGGCGTCGACATCCACCATTCCGGCACTGTCGCGGCGGCCCGTGAGGCGGCGTTGCATGGCGTGCGATCGCTGGCGGCGTCGCACTACCACCGCCGCGAGCAGCCGATCGATTGGGATCGCGCGGCGGCGTGGATGGCCGAGGTGCTCGCCGAGGTCGTGCCCATGCGGCAGGAGGGGGGCGAGTTCTGGAATGTGAATTTTCCGCACCCGCTCGGTGCTGGTGCAGCCATGGCTCGACCGCCGTTGGTGGAATGCCGGATCGATCCGTCGCCGCTGCCGCTTGGCTACACGAACGAGCCGGAGGGCTGGCGGTATCGGTCGCGGTATCAGGAACGGCAGCGCGTGCCGGATGGCGACGTCGCGGCCTGCTTCGGCGGTGCCATCAGCCTATCCCGCGGCCGGGTTGTGTAGGGGGAGTCGACTCGGCCGCGATCCCTCCGCTTCCGCCGAGGGCTTTTATGGGAGTGGTATACAAGCCCGGAGCGTAAGCGATGGGATCGTGTTACGCCCGACCCCCCGGCCACCAACACGGACGGGCTACGTTTCAAGCGTCGCCAGATCGGCATCAAAGACCCTGACCTTCGCCCACGAAGCGGCGTGCTCGGCGACGAAGCGTTCGTGGCGTTCGGCGGTCTGGTAGGCGTCATGCGACGCGTGCGAGTCGAATACGAGCACGAGCGCGACATCGTAGTCGCGGTCATTCACCTGGCGGTCGTAGTCGGCGCAGGTGCCGACGGCGAAGGCTCGCATGCCGGGGTGGCCGGTGAGATGTTCGCGGCACCCGTCCATGAGCTTCGTCGCCGCAGCCGGACTGCGATCCTTGAGCGAAAAAAAGACCGAGTGTGCGAGCATCATGCAAAAACTCCTGCGTTGTGACGCTGTTGCCGTCTCTATTGCTGCCTATGTCGCCGGCTGGGAAGCGGCCTGACTGACGGCCTGGGTGCTTGTCTGGCTGGCGGGCTCCGCCACAGGCTGGCCAGCAGGCTGTGTGAGCCCGACAGTCTCGCCACCGCTGCGGGGTGTGGCCGGTCCGATGATCTCCACGACCTCCGTGTCATCGAGCATCTCGCGGGATTCGAGTTCCTCCGCGAGCCGATCGAGTTTGCCACGGTGTTCCGAGAGCAGGGCGGTGGCACGAGTGGCCGCTTCCCCGAGGAGCCGGGATACCTCCTCGTCGATGATCTGGGCCATGTGCTCGCCGTATTCCCGTTGCTCGTAGACATCGCGGCCGAGAAAGGGCTGCTCGTTGGAGCCATGGCAGGCCACCGGTCCGACGCGTTCACTCATGCCCCAGTGCGACACCATCTTGCGGGCGATCCGTGTCGCCTGTTGCAGGTCGTTCTCCGCGCCCGCCGAATATTCACCGAAGACAATTTTTTCCGCGGCACGGCCGCCAAGAATGAAGGCCAACCGATTGTGGAGGTCGGACTCGCCGATGTTCATGCGATCCTCCTCAGGCACCAGTTGGGTCACGCCCAGAGCCCGTCCTCGGGGGATGATCGTCACCTTGTGCAGTTTGTCGACGCCCGGCAGCAGCCAGGCCGCCAGCGCGTGCCCAGCCTCGTGGTAGGCCGTCATCTTTTTCTCACGGCCGGTGAGCAGTTCTTCCCGCTTTGGCCCCATCAGCACCTTGTCACGGGCGTAATCGAAGTCGGAGGAATCGACGGCGTCCTTATCGTGCCGTGTGGCCCAGAGGGCGGCTTCGTTGATGAGGTTGCGGATGTCCGCGCCGGTCAGGCCAACGGTGCCCTGGGCCTGCCGTTCGAGGTCGACGTCGGGGGCGAGCGGCACGTTGCGGGTGTGGACCTTGAAGAGCGCCAGACGGGCCCGCTGGTTGGGACGATCGACGGTGACGTGGCGGTCGAAGCGACCCGGCCGCAGGAGCGCGGGGTCGAGCACGTCGGGCCGGTTGGTCGCGGCCAGCACGATCACCGACTCCGAGGGGCTGAAGCCGTCCATTTCGCTCAGGATCTGGTTGAGCGTCTGCTCGCGTTCGTCGTGACCACCGCCCAGGCCCGCGCCGCGGACGCGGCCGACGGCGTCGATCTCATCGATGAAGAGGATCGCCGGCGACGCGTCCTTGGCTGTCTTGAAGAGGTCACGCACCCGCGAAGCCCCCACGCCAACGAACATCTGGATGAATTCGCTGCCGGAGATCGAGAAGAACGGCACGCCGGCCTCACCGGCCACCGCCCGGGCAAGCAGCGTTTTGCCGGTGCCTGGCGGACCCATCAGGAGCACGCCCTTGGGCACGCGGCCTCCCAGCCTCTGAAATCTCTTCGGATCCTTGAGAAACTCGACGATTTCCTCGAGGTCCGCCTTCACCTGTTCCAGTCCGGCCACGTCGGCGAACGTGATCTGCTTGTCATTCGCGCCATACCGCTTGGCGGGTGACTTCGAGAAACTCCCGAGGAAGCCCGAGGTGCCGAGCGGATCACGGGCCCTTCGCAGTGTCATCCAGAAGCCGGCCATCAGCAGCAGCGGAACGAGCAGATAGAGCCCCAGCAGGAAGCCCGTGCCGTCGCTGGGCTGCCGAACCGAGGTGCGGACGGCGTGATCAAGCAGCAATTGATTCAGGCCCTCGCCGATATAGCCGGAGAGCTCGAGCCGGAAGGCCTTGCCCTTGGCGCCGACAGCCGCGGGCTCGGCGGTGGGAGCTTCACGAAACTCGCCAAGAAGCGTGTTGCCGATGATTTCCACACTGGCGACATTGCCTGCCTTGACCTGACGGACAAACTCGTCGTAGCTGATGGCAGCGGGAGCCGCGGCCTGTTCACGGGCGAAGAGAGTCGCCAGGGCCAATGCACCCAGGATCAACATGATCATGACAGGCATGTTGAGCGGCGGCCCAAACAGTGACGACGTGTTCGGGGGCCCCTTCTTCTCAGGGCCCTTCTTCTCGGGGCCCTGCTTTTCGGGGCCCTTGGGGGCCGGAGCGGTATTCATCAAGAGTGGCTCGCGAGGGGGAGGCCCACGGTGGGCCGAACGGAATGAAAACGGCTTCTTAGTGTAGTCTACGGAGATGGTCGGGAAACGTCCGGCGTCCGTCTTCGCGGGAAACGGCGGCCGGGGTTTTCCAATCCGATCAACGCCAATGGTGGGCCGTGGCAGAAAACCAGTCCGAGACACAGCCTACGAAACGCGGCGTTGTGGCCGTTGCCCGGAGGGCTGAGCTGTTTCTTGCAATCCGCCGGGGAGAAACGGTCGTCGCCCCGGGTCGCCTCTGCTTCCCCGGGGGGCATATCGAGCCCGGCGAGGAGGAGCACGAGGCGGTGGTCAGAGAATGCATGGAGGAATTAGCTGCAACGGTCGCGCCGGGCGAATGTGTCTGGCGGAGCATGTCGGCGTGGGGAACGTCGCTGGCCTGGTGGACCGTGGCGGTACCAGAGGCTGCGGAGTTTGTGCCGCACCCAATCGAAGTGGCGGAGATCCTCTGGCTCTCGGCGGAGGAGATGATCCACGATCCGACACTGCTCGAGGGCAACCGGATTTTTCTCGACGCCGTGTTGCGCGGTACCGTGCGACTGTAGGGCGATGCACGCCCTTGTGGCCGCGTGAGCCGCTCCTCTTACAACTTGCGACGTGTCTCTGTTATGGGTTGTCCTTGCCGAGGATGATGCCCTGTGGCTCCTGCGGTGGCGGGAGCGGAGCCGGATTCGCGGCGGCGTCAAGCATGGCACGGAAACGGTTTGGGGGAGGAGTCACTGCGGCTTGTGTGGCGGTGCCCGGTGTCGTTGGCCGCGATGCGCTGAGGTCGCGGCTACCCGTGGCGGCGATGAGCCACTGTTCGAGCGTAGCCCGTTCCGTGGTCGTGAGCGGCGTCATGATCAGGCTGGTCGAGGTGGATGAGGCCGGGTGCCGGGCGCTGATCGTGGTGAGCAGCGGAGTGGCATTGCCCGATGGTCCGATCAGGCGAAAGAGGGTTTCGATGTTGGCGAGGGTGACGCCGCGATCGATCCGGCCAGAAACGTCACCGCGGTTGAAGTGCGGGGCATGCGACAAGGGACCACCGTGGCATGCACCCGCGGCGCACTTGTTCAGAACCAGCGGTTGCAAGTGTTTCGTGAATCGTGCCATGAGGTGCGGGGGTAGGTCGGCGGCGGACAGGAGAGGTGACGAGGCCACCACTGAGCCGAGGGCGATCACGAGCCGGCCGGCGGCCCGCAGCAGGCGGCTGTCGCTCCGGCGTTTCCGCGTTGGGGATCGAGGAGTGGGGAGCGGCATGGGAGACATCCGTTGGCGGGGCGGTGCGGCACCTGCTGCCGATCGGGGAGGGGAGAGTAGGTGGCCGGGGAATTGCTATCAAGATGGGCTGGATACGAGGATCGTCAGCCGTTAAAAAGTTGCTGTTCAAGACCGGTTTTCCCGAACCGGTTTCCCCTAAGCGACTTCCCACATCTTTCTGGAGACGATGCGAATGGAGCGGACCTTCGTGATGTTCAAGCCCGACTGCCTGGAACGGGGCCTGCTGGGCCGTATGGTGAGTCGGTTCGAGGAAAAGGGTCTGCGGCTCGTCGCGATGAAGATGCTTCGCGTCACTCCGACGCTGGCGAAGCAACACTATGCCGAGCACGTCGAGAAGCCGTTTTACCCGCAACTCGAGGAGTTCATCACGGCCTCGCCTGTAGTGGCGACTGTCTTCCAGGGGCCGGAAGTAATTCGCGTCGTGCGAGACATGCTCGGGGCGACCAGCGGCCTGAAGGCGGCGCCGGGCACCATCCGTGGCGATTTTTCATCGAGCCGGCAGATGAATCTTGTGCACGCTTCCGACTCGCTCGAGTCGGCAACGCGGGAGATCGGCATCTACTTCAAGCGGGAAGACCTGCTCGATTGGGATGCCACGCTCGGCTGTTGGCTTCAGGCTCCCGGCGAGTGACGCTGGGCATGCCGATGAGATGTTGAGTCTTAGGCTCTGAGATCGCCGGCGGGCGTGTCGGCGGCGAGTCTGTCGATCATGTCGCGGCAGGCGCGATCGACGGCCGTCTGCCACTGACCGGCGTCGAGTCCCGCGTTCATCTCGGGTCGGGTGTGTGCGAAAATGATGTCGCGGGCGCTCACGACAAGTGCGCCGAGGCCGTCAGCGTGAAAGGCTCCGCGGACGTCGGCGGCCCTGCCCCCCTGTTTGCCGAAGCCTGGGACGAGGATCCAGGTATGGGGCATGGCGGCCCGCAGTTCGTCGAGTTGACGCGGCCAGGTGGCGCCGACGACGGCGCCGACGGCGCCGTAGGTTCCGCCGTTGGCGGTTTGCATGGCAAACTGCTCGACGCCAGCGGCAACGTGCTTGTAGAGAGCGAGGCCATCGGCCTCGAGATCCTGGAAATCCCTGCTGCCGGGGTTCGACGTTTTCACGAGCACGAAGATGCCGGCGTTGCGTTCGGCTGCGAGTTTGACGAAGGGCTCAATGGAATCGAGGCCGAGGTAAGGGTTGACGGTGAGGGCGTCAGCGCCCCAACAGCCGGCGAGCCAGCCGTCTGCGTAGGCTTCGGCAGTCGAGCCGATATCGCCGCGTTTGCCGTCGGCAAGGACGAGGAGGCCTTTGCTGCGGGCGTGGAGGATGACTTCGGCAAGGGCCGTCATGCCGTGAGGTCCGAGCATTTCGAAGCAGGCGAGTTGAGGTTTGACGATCGGCACGAGTGGTGCGACGACGTCGATGACCTCGCAGCAAAAGCGGGCGTAGATTGCGGCGAGATCCTTCGGATCGAAGGCGGTGTCAGCGCCGAGGGCGGGCGGCATCTGGTCGCGGCGTGGGTCGAGGCCGATGCAGGCTGCTGAGCGGCGGGCCTTGATGGCGGCAGCGAGGCGGATGGAGAAGGGGAGTGGGGCGGTGGAGGCCGTGTTCATGGCGGGCTTGGTTGCGGCTGGGGTCGCGTGGGGGATGGCTGAAGCCGTGTTGAATGAGTGGCAGGGATGTGCAATAGTGTGGGGGCTGTGTGGTGGCAAAGCGAGAGGCTTGGCTGCGGCACGGTGGATTCGGGGCGTGGCGCAGCCTGGCTAGCGCGCTTGACTGGGGGTCAAGAGGTCGCAGGTTCAAATCCTGTCGCCCCGACGTTACTTACCGTATGAGTCTGCTCCACCTCGGAGGTGGACTCATCCGGTCGGTTGTTCTCGGTTCCATCGCCTCCGAAGGAACCGGGTTCAGCCGTCGGCCCTTGGCAACATGCCAAGGCAGAGTGAGTGTTGGTGATGCGACCGTCATTGGCAGCGTCTGGTGGTGGCAGGTCGATCCGGCTGCGGCCGTGGATCGGCACCGGCAGGTTGTTCTCACCGAAGGCGATCACGCCACGGCGTAGCCGGCGGACCTCGCGCTTCCCGAACTTGCCAGCCTCGAAGTCGAGGCCGATGAAGATGCCGAGCCGCAGGACCAGCGCCCGGATCTGCTTGCGTCCTTCGTTGTCTGTAGCCAACGTGCCTATCTCGTCGATCGTCGCCATGATGGCATCGACCTGAGCCTCCGGGGAAACATCGACCGGCGGGACTGGTTTTGGCACGGCGAGTTCGGCGATCCGGCGGGCCGCGTCCGTCCGTTCCGCCACCAAGCCCTCGAAGGCGGCTGCGATCGCCTGGTAGCGGTTGTCGTCTTTTTCGGTGGCCATCCGCCGCTGGGCTGTGGCGATGTCGCCATCGAGTTCGACCAGGCGGTTGCGAAGATGGGATAGGACGGGGTTTTCCGCCTCGGCTATTTCGCCAGCGGCCTCCGCGCGGGCTTTGGCCAGCAGTCGAAGGCGAATGGCGTCGCGGCCCCCAGCTTTTGCAATCAGTTCGATCAATGCGTCGAGCACGAGTTGCGACACTGCGTTGGCATCGACGGCGTTGTGATTGCACTCTGTACAGCCGCTGTTGGTGTAGCGGCCGCACTCGTAGGTTAGCCGCTCGCCTGACTTGCGGCCGTGCATGACGCTGCCGCAGCCGTCCGTGAGGTCGATGACGCGGGTGGAGAGCGGATACCGGTCTGGGTTGTTCGGCTTCCGGCCGCCAATCCGACGTCCTTCCTCGATCGTGATCCCCTTCGGCTGGATCGCCTGCCAGCGTTCGAAGTCGAAAGGGGCGTCATCGCTGCTCTTGGCCCGTACCCGCACGTCGATCGGGTTCTCCAGCAGTTTCGGTTTGCCATCGGGATGTCGATCGGCGTCGCTCAGTTCACGCGGTCCATCTGCACCGACACGACGGTACCGACCTTCAGACCGTTTCCCATACTCCTTGATGCCCGCGATGATCGGGTTTGTGCAGAGGTCCCGAACCGTGTTGGGATGCCACTTTCCCGGCACACTATGTCGGGAGCCATGGTCACGGCGCTGGCGGCCTGCATCGGGAGAAGAGATCCCGAGCTCGTTGAGTCTTTTGGTGATCCGTTTGTAGCTGTCGCCATCCTCACGCCAGTGCAGAATCATCAGCCAGATGTTGATCTTGTCCGGATCCTTCGGAAGGAACTTCACATGGTGGCCTTCCCGGCGAATGTTCTCGCCGTCCTCGAGCCATTGGACGGTTCTGCCGTCGGGACTGATGAGGGCCCTGCCGAAGCCGTAGGGTGCCCGCCCGCCCGTACTGAAGCCTTTGCTCGCCATCATGCGCTGGACAAAGACGATTCGATCGCCCAGCCGCGGCGAAAATTTTCCGTGCTCCCGATACTCAAGTAATGCCCTGATAAGGTAGGCATCCTCATTGGCCCTCACTTCTTCGGGCGTGTACGTGTAATCGTGGGTAACGAGCGTTACGCCACTAAAGATCAGATCTCGCTCGAGCAACAGCATCCGCGGTACGTCTTGCGGCCTAGCCAGACGGTCGCGCTTGAAGACATAGACGTGGGTGACGGACTGGTCGGCCTGCGCGTCTCGAAGAAATGTCAGAAACCCAGGCCGAGTCATGTCACCACCACTAATGGCATCGTCTAGGTAGATGTCCTGGAAGTGATGCAGCCGCCTGCGCTGCATCTCCTGCATGTCGGCGAGTGAACCCCGAAAAGGCACGCCGACTTTCGCTGCCGTCGCGCGGGCCCATTCCAATTGCTGGCCGAGTGATGCCTCCTGGCCATCGTCGCTGCGCCGGATATAGATCAGGGCCCTTCCTGCCTTCTGTATCAGCTTGGTCATGATGCGCTCCCGTCGTGGCTGGTTACGTCGGTGCTGTTGGCAAGCATGCTGCGTGTATCCCAAAGAAAATCTACGATTGCGTCGGCAATGTCGTCGGCCCCGTCGGCTACCCTTACGTGGGCCTTCACGGATTGCCACGATGATGTGACCGTGTTCTGCTGCCACCACGCGACCATGCGGGTGATCGTCCCCTCCATAATCAAGGATGGCACGTGCGTCGTCGGTGACACTGCGATTCGCTTTCGCAGGTCGACCATCAACAGGGCAGGGTGTGGCAGATCGATTTCATGCGGTGCGATCAAGCCGATCTCGTGCCAGCGAACAAACTGCACGACGACCTTCAGCTCAAAAAGATAACGTTCCGCGACCAGCTGATGCAGCCGCTTGCGGCCGAAGCGGTCGTCGAAGCCGAGCCGCTTCATAAGCGTGTCGGCGTCGGTTGCGAGGGCGGTAAGGTATGCCGCGTCAGCGACGGTCGGCACGGGCGACGATGCACCAGGGAGAATAGCCGAAGGCGGCTGTGATGGCGTTGGCTTCATGTCCCGCTCCTTGAGACTCGTGGCTGTCCGTATGGCTTGTGGCCAAACGTTCATTATCCAAAGTCGGGCGCGTCGAAGCAAGCAATTCCGGTGAATTCTTTCTGCTGTAGTGTGTGCGCAGGAAATCTTCTGGCAACGCATGTGTGCAGGATGATGATCAGGCCCTGCAGGCCGGTGGTCGGCCTGCAGGGCGATAGATCACGGATCGATTTTGTTGTCATTATTTTTATTTTTCGGATCGCGACGTTTGGACAGGATTTGTTTCGCGATCAACTCTGCAAGAAGTTCACGAAAACTCTTGACTTGGTACGGGATAGTTGATCCGTAGGGTGGGTCGGCATCGAGGCGGTCTAGTCCGCGTTCGCGGTCATCGTCTTCAGGAGAGCGGGGGTTGTTAGGGGTCTTGGTCATTGGGTTTCGGGGGTGGAAGGGATTGAAAATACCGGTGGCGTGCCCGGGAGCCGCATCGGCCCCAGTCGGCACGCCACCGGTTGAGAACAGGTCAGTTCTCAGAGTTGTGCCGCGAGAACAACCCACGGCGACCATGCCTGCCGTCGAAAGACGCGGCGAGGCGAAAAACCGAATCATGTCGCCAGCGTGTCGCTGGCCAGTCGGTCGTTATCCGAGCAGGCGGACATCCCGCATCAGACGGTCGAGCATTTCGCCTACGTGGGCGACGAGCATCGCTCGAACCAGCGGCAGGCAATTCGCATAGGGGACGAAGCGGGGCCGGAGGTCAGTCGGCTCGCCGTGGGGGCGTCCAAGGTATTCGGTGTATTCGACCGAATCCCAGACGGCTCCGCCGATACCACCAGGCATCAGAAGAACCGCTTGGAAGAGTGTGAACGTATCGTCTTCATCGCTCGCCGCACCGGCCGGTCGGGCGTATACCACCGGTCCGGTGATCTGGAAATCGCTCACTCCCAGCGAGGCTAATTCCGTGAGGGTGTGGTTGATGCTTTGGATCGTGTCCTCAGCAGAGTCGAGGTTCGTCTGAATCGTCATGGCGAGCCGCGATAAATCGGCGGCGCGCGTGGAAAGAAAATCGTGCATAGCACATTCCTCGGTGTGAATGGCAGCCAATACCAGAAGGCCGCTCAAGGAATATGCCGTGATTTGTGCGGATATTTAGTTGCCTAGCGCAAGGCGTGCTCTAACGAGAGCGCGAACGCGATCTGCTCTTCGGTGAAGTGCTTCTTTCCCATTCGAAAAAACCACTCTTTCTGATGATGCCAAGATTTAAAAACCTAACATCCCGGATGGATCAGGAAATGGGGAGAACGTCAATTGCCGGATGCGGTTATCGACAGAGGCTACAAACTGCGGACGCCTGCGGTGGGCTGAGGATCGGCCCAAGGCCATCAATCAAGAGGCCATCAACCAGGGCGGTCTTGGCCGCCCGCGGAAGCCCATGTGGCTCGAGGGCGGGAGTCCCGGCTCAATGCGCTGATTCATCCGGATATGCTGTCTTTTGCCGCTTCAGCCGCCGCCCGGGACCGCAAGGTACACTTGTGGGATCCTCCGCTTTCATCGCTTTTTGATCGGTTTTTCGCCAGGAGCCCGTGATGACGACCGCCCCCACCGTCTCACCTGAGAACCAGGTGCCAGGAGTCGATGCCCGCGCCGCCAATCCGCTGCTGGACTTTTCGGCCCAGGATCTGTTCGCCGCCTACCGAGACCAGAACTTCACGGCGATGTCCCGCCAGTTCCTCACGGTGCTCGACTACCTGCGAGACACGACGTTTCAGTCGCTCGACCCGAAGACCACCCACGCCCTCAACGCATTCGCCAAGCACTTCCTCTATTTCTTCACGCAAGAGGATTTCACTCCGAGCGATGCCGACCTCGCGCATTTCATCGCCCGCAACGCCGTCATCGCGAATCTGGCGGCCATGACCGAGTTTGGATCCACCGACCCGTTCGTGCAGATACTCCTGGGCCAGAGCCGGAACTTCACGAAGCTTCTCGCCATCTACTCGCCGCGGAATCGCGTTCACATTGACCCGAGGCTGCTGTTCAACACGAATCCCATGCTCGCGACGAAGTGGTACTTCGCGTGCGTGGAAAACTACCGCTCGGACTGTGCGCATCGCGACACGCTCGAGAAACTGCGGCGGCACATCCGTTACGAGGACGACCGGATGAGTGGCGAACTCGGCGCGAGTCACCATACCTATTTCGGCGCCACGTACATCGATCACGAGCACGACTACCTGGTCAAGCAGCGGATCAATCGGCTCTTCCAGTCGACGCCGATCGCCCAGCGGACCATCGTCAATCGTCCCAAGCCACGACGAATCGCCGTGCTGACGTCGATGTGGTGGCCGGGGCAGTCGGTCTACCGGTCGCAGCAGCCCTTCATCAACGCGTTGGCCCGCGATCACGAGCTCGTGCTTATCCATCTCGGGCGATCGCGGCCCGACGTCGACGCGAGCGTGTTCTCCGAGGTGCGTTCCTACAACGCCTCCGGTGACGCCACCGACCTGTCGGCCATCGATCCAAACGACTTCGCGATGGCCTATTTTCCCGATATCGGCATGAGCATCGAGAGCCTGATCCTGGCCAACATGCGAATCGCGCCGATCCAGGTGAGCAACTACGGCCATCCGGTCAGCACCTTCGGTGCCAAGGTCGACTACTGGATCGGCGGCCGCGACACCGAGGATCCCGAGCGGGCGAGGGAGCACTACTCGGAGCGGCTGGTGCTGATCCCGGGCTGTGCGCAGGCCCCGGTGGCGATCACCCACCCGCTCGCGTATCCGCAGCTTGCGGAGACCCCGGTCGTGATCGACTGTTCGTGGGCCGGCCAGAAGATCAACGACGACCATCTCCAGCGGCTCGCCGAGATCGTCCGCCGCGTGCGAACCCCCGTGCGGTTCAAGTTCTATCCGGGCGGCTCCGTCCTCGAGAATCGCTACCTGCCGTTGAAGAAGTCGATCGATGCCGTTCTCGGCGCCCACCGGGTGCAGGTGTTTGGCAACATCGGCTACAGCACCTACATGACGGAGCTCGAAGCGGCGCACTTCGCGCTCGATGCCCATCCGTTCGGTGGCTACAACACCGCGGTCGACCTCCTCACGCTCCGCAAGCCGATCGTCACGCTCGAGGGCAACCGGTTCTACAACCGCTCGACCGCCTATCTCCTGCGACGCGTCGGGCTCGACGAACTGATTGCGTCGACGCCGGAGGAATATATCGACCTGGGTGTGCGGATGATCGACGACGTCGCATTCCGCGATCGGATGGTGCGCCGGCTGAAGATCGCCGATCTGGCAACGACCGTGCTGAGCCACGAGCACGTCCCTGCCTTCGTGCGTGCGATCGATCATCTGCTCGAGAATCACGCCGCACTTTCCACCCAGCCCGGCCGCGACCCCATCCTCATCGACTGATTATTCGAGGCATCATGAGCGACAACGAATCGGCACCAGACGAACAGCCACTCGAAACCGTGCAGCCGTCGAGCGTCACGGCTCGAGTGCCCGACTCCGTCGGGGCGGGGGTCTTCGCCACCGGTGCGGTCGTGCTGCAGGGGCCGACCGAGGTGATGATCGACTTCATCCAGGGGGTCGCGAATCCACGGCGGATCGCCCGCCGCGTGGTGATGCCTCAGGCCGTCGCCCTTCAGTTCCTCGACGCGTTGGAGTTGAACATCGCCCGCTATGCGGAGACCTTCGGAGCGGTGCCGAAGGAACCTTCGCCTGTGGTCAACCCATCAGCGGTGCCGTCGGCTGCCGCGCCCGCGTCGCCGGCCGCGCCTGCCCCGCCGCAGCCCGTTTCCGAAGTCTACGGCCAGTTGAAGGTGGAAGACGAGGTACTCGGCGGTGTCTACGCCAACATGGTGTCGATCGCCCACAACGGGAGCGAATTCCATTTCGACTTCATCAACCGGTGTTTCCCGAGGTCGGTGGTGACGAGCCGTGTCTATATGGCAGCACCGCGAGTCCCCGGGTTGCTCGGCTCGTTGAAGCGATCCCTACGGCCGTCGTGATGAGGGGTGGGCGTGCAGTGCCACCGAACAGCACGCGTTACCATGCGCAATTTGCCCTCCCAGTGCGAAACAGTGCGTAGCCTCGTTCATTCGTTCCGGCCCTGGTGAGGTCGGCTGCGCAGTAGCCAAGGCCCAAGAAGACGGCGACGCATCGGCCTGCTAACGGATCATCGCCGTGTTGGCATAGCCTGCGAGGTGACTTCGGTGGCGAGTCCGGAAACCTTGTAAGAGCTGAGGTGTTTGGGTAGATGCCAATGCACATCGGGATCAGGCAGATGTACCGGCGGTCGAACTCGGCCACGCCAGGCTACACCGATGATCTGCATCGTTTGATAGACCAAGGTGTTCCACCCGCGGAGCCTCAGATACTCGAGGCCCTGAGCTACATCGGGCGAGGCGAGATCATGAAAGACGACGATCGCATCTTCCGAAGCGTATTCCGCTGTCACGGCGGCATCGAAAACGGGATGCGGCGCGTCGTGGTTTCCGTCGATAAAAAAGAAGTTCCACCGCCGACCGCTGGCACGGGCTAGCCGGTCCACTCCTTGGGGACTGGGCTCCCCAACCAGATTCACCAAATTGCTCACGCCCGCGGCTGTGAGCGAAGCCCGTACACTTTCCAAGAATTGAGGATTGGAAAGAACCGGATCCACGACGTCGAGTTGCACACCCGCCATAGCAACGTGACACGCCGACCAGCCGAGCCAGCAGCCAATCTCGAGTCCAGCCTTTCCGCAAAACGGGAGTGCAAGATTGTAGACAAGCACTGCCTCATCACGGCACAGGAAACCAGTTCCGGGCAATCGGGCATCGCAATAGAAGTTGTGGGGAATCTCAGAACGCAGGTATGGCCAGGAATGCTGCTTGGCATCAGCCCGGCCAAGATTCGGAAAACAGGCATCGGGTCTCACCATCCGAAGGCCCGGCGACACGTAATCACCAGCAGGAAGTAGGCAACGGTCGATGACATCGATCGTTGCTGCCACCATGCGGTCCTCCCGAAACAGTAGATTCGCGCGATTCCTGCACGATTCGCCTGCACGATTCCGCAGGGTCGCGTCGCGTGTCCATTCGAGAATCGTTGCCGAAAGTTCACGGGCCGTAGCTGCAGGGTCGCTGTTTGGATCGGGGAGCAGTTTTCCGGTGTCGCCCAATTCCTCAGGGATGCCGCTTACGGCCGAGGCGGCGACCGGTAGGCCCTTTGCCATGGCCTCCATGATGCTAAGCGGCATGCCCTCGCGGTGGGATGGCAGCACGAACATATCGCTCGCATCAAGGAGGGCAGCGATATCGTTTCGCTGGCCGACCATGTGAACGCGGTCCGTAATGCCGAGTTTCCGGAGATGCATCTCTATTTCGGGCCGTAGCGGGCCGTCACCGCTCCAGATGAAGTGAAGATGCTGCCACGCTGGGTCTGCCAGAAGGGCTGGCATCGCCGCAAGCTGATGAGCGAATCCCTTGACTGGTGCCATGCGCGCGGTGGTTATGCACACCGTCGCATCGGCAGGAATCGCAAGATCACGGCGAATTCGCTGCCGGTTTTCCGCGGAGCGTGGCTCGAAGAAGCGGTTTGGACGACCGTAGAAGATGATTTCTCCCTTGTTGCTGTGCAAGCCGTGATCGGCTCTCAGCCAGTGGAGGTTGTCCGTCGAAACCGCGACGACCGCTCTTGCTTGGCGGTAAAAGTCCTTTTGGAAGTGGAGCAGCCAGGCCGCCTCGGGGGAGAACGTCTCCGAGGGAGCCACGAAGTGTTCGACGATCATGTACGGCAATCGCCGCTGCGCGGCTACGGATTTGGCGGCGAAGAGTGAAGCTGTCGAACAATCCGTAAAAATGACCAAATCCGGACGGGCGGCATCGAAGACAGCGATCGCATCGGCGCGACCGCTCAAGTTCCGCTGCGGGTCACGCCGCGTGTTGTAGGGCAGCCAATAGTGGGTGACGCCCCGAGAACGCTGCTCTTCGATCTCGGAATTCGAGACCTGCGTTTGTGCACACCCTACAGAGAAGCCGGCCGCCGAAAGTCCGCAGAGAAGTGCGTGGTTATAGAGAGCGACGCCGCCTTCATCAGGGTCATCGGTGTAGACAAGCAGGCGTTGGCTGCTTCGCGTTGTGTGTTGCTCAAGCACGCCATGTTCTCGCGGGATAAGTTTCGATCAGATCGGCATCGACTGAGACAAAAACAGCCCAACGGCGATGCCACGAAACCCGTCGTCGGCCAACCGTGATATGGCATGGTCTTGAACCCCTCGGGGTGTGTTCACGCCGCGGAATCCTATTCGGCGAGTTGTGGCACAGTTGTCCCGTTTGTTGGATCAATATCTGGCCATCGCATCTCGGCGAAGAATAGCCCGACCAATGGCACCTCCGCAACCGTCGCGATCCTGTTGAGTAGATACGGACCTCTTGATGTGATTGGGACCCTGCCTGAGTCGAGCCGCCGTGATTCATCGGGGCATTATTGATGAGCATAGACGAGATCCTGGCGGTCGACCTGACCTACTGGGATCATCCGCAGAATCTTTTGAGGATAAATGCCGGGCAAAGCTAGTCACACCCGCGTCCCTTGCCAGCGTCCCCTGGTGAACCGGACGAGGAATAGAGTACCTCGAAACCAGATGTCGGCCTGCATGGCCAGCCAGCAGCCATAGAGGCCGAGGCCCCAGCCCTCGATGGTCCCCGTCGGCAGCCTGACGACCGACCAGGTGAGCCACGCGGTGAGCGGCAGGCGGACAAGGAAAAACCCCGCCGCCGTGAACAGGAGCGGGAATCGGGTGTCGCCCGCTCCGCGAAGCGCGGCCGCGAGGATGTGGCAACTCGCCAGCATCGGCATCGAGAAGGCCACCAGCTTCAAGACCGGCACGCCAGCCTCCACGATCGCGGCCTGCTCGGGGTGGGGGCAGAAGAAACGAAACAAGGGCACGGCCAGAGTGTAAAAGGCAGCCCCTACTAGGCTCATGCCGGTGGCGCCAAGTGCGTAGGCGGCCATGCCGCACCGCCGGGCGTCGTCCGGACGCCCCGCGCCGAGGTTCTGGCCCACGAGCACGTTCGCCGCCACCCCGAATGCGAGGCCGAGTGTCTCGGCAACGGTCTCCCAGCCCAGGGCGATGCCGTGGCCGGCGCGGGCGGCATCGCCGAGGCCGTTGACAGCGGCCAGAAAGACCATCTGCCCAGCGACCATCGAGAAGCTCTCGGCAGCTGCGGGAAGACTGATCCGCAGCAGCCTCGCCATTAACGGCCAGTCGGTCCGCAGGCCGTCGGCTGTGAGCCTGAGCCCTGCGCGACCGGCCGCAAGCACGCTGAGCGCGACAATCGTACCGAGCGCCTGACTGAGGCCAGTTCCCCAGGCGATGCCGACGAAGCCGAGCCCCGGCCAGTCGCCTAAGCCACGGAAGCCGATCCACGCCAGCGGCAGATTCACGAGCATCACGCCCACGCCGATCCAGAGTGGTGTTCGCGTGTCGCCGGCCGCCGCCAAGCTCGCGGCCGCGGTGCCGCCGACGAGTTGCACGGGGAGAAGCAGGAACGTGACCCGCAGGTAATCGCGGGCGTAGGCTCCGGCCTCGCCGTCGAGTTGCAGCATGCGGAGGAGGGTGTCCAGCAGGCCACCGCCCACGATGGCACCGACGATGCCTGCCGCCGCGGCCAAGATCAGTGCCTGGTGACAGGCTGCGTTGGCCCCGTCGCGATCGTCGCCGCCGATCCGCCGGGCGACGAGTGCCGACGCACCGGCGGATGCGAGGACGCCGAGTGCGGCTGTCATCCAGGAAAGATAGAAGCAGGTGGTCTGGGCAGCCTGCAACGCGATCTGATCGGCCGAGGGGCCGGTGGCCGAGTTGCCCGCCAGCCAGCGGTCGCTGAGGTTGACGACGAGGTGCAACGCCTGCAGGGCCGCCGCCGGCCAGGCCAGCGCAAGCGCGCGGCTCCATGGGGAGCGTGTCGGATCGGTCCCGTCGAAGCGGCTGGTCATGCGGGCATCGTACTCGTTGACACGCTGTGGGCAGGGTGCACACATGCCTACCCCCCCGGCCCATGCTCCGATCATCGCTGCGGTGATCGCGGCAACGACGCCAACGCGATACGAAGAGAATCGCTCTGCTGTAGGATCGTTGGTGGCTCGTCCTTGCCTTGCACCATCCACAGCATCGGAAGAGTGTACGCCGTCAGTCGTGAGCCTCGTGGTCAGCGGCGGCGGCTTGGGGCGCGGTCGGGCAGGGGGAGGGTCTGGTTGTGAACTGTCGCCATGCGGACGAGTTCGGCACCGACCACGCCAAGCTTCGCCACGATCGCTTTGCGATGGGTGTTCACTGTGTGCATGGTAATGCCGAGGTTGCGGGCAATCGCCCGAGTCGACAAGCCCTTTCCGATTTGTTCGAAAACCTCCAGTTCGCGAGGGCGGAGTACACGCTCTGGATCGACGCCAGCGGCCGCCGACAGTCCCCCGAGACGCGACCGAACGATCGCCTCGACTTCCAGTCGTAGCGACTCGAACGCCGCCGTCTTGTCAATCAGTGCAAGGATGTTCTTGGCGTAGTCCGCCGAAAAAACGCACTCGTCGGCCTTGCTGGAGAGAATGATGCAAGCCACGTCGGGACGCTGGGCGACCACAGTCTGCAGCACCTGCAACCCGTGGCCATCGGGCAGCATGAGATCGAGGATCACCAAGTCGAGTTTCTGCGCCGCAGCTGTTGCGATACCACTTGCGACAGTCGTTGCCAGCGTCACGTCGCCGATGCCGGGAAGCGAGCGGAGCATGCCAGCCAGGAGTTGGCCGAACAGCGTGTGGTCTTCTAGGATGAGGCAGTCCAGAGGCCGCTGGGACCGAGCGGCCAGCGGGGCTGACGTGGTGGCCGCCTTCGCGTCGTCCGTTTCTACGCGTTTCATGACACTGGCCCATTAATGGGTAGCTCCAGGCGGACTTCGGCGCCGCCCAGACGGGATCGGCCTACGGTCATAGTTCCCCCGTGGTTTTCCGCACATGTCCGCACGAGGTAAAGGCCCAGTCCGGTTCCATGGGGCTTTGTGGTTTCGAACGGCAAAGGGTTGACCTGAGCGTAGGGCATTCCAGGGCCGTTGTCTCCCACGATGATTGCTATGCCGCTCGCGTTGACCCGCAATTCGACCGACACATCGCGGCATCCGATCGGTCTGGTCGCCACGGCCTCGATCGCATTGCGAATCAGGTTGTTTACCGCTGTCTGCACTTGGTGGCTGTCACCGTGAATGTGCACGTCGTGGTCGAGGCCCAACTGAAGGCACACGGCGTCGTGTTGGGCGAGGAGTGACTTCGAGTAGAGAATCGCGCTGTTGACGACTTCGGCCACACGGAATCGCTGGATGTTTGTTTGCGCGGTTTGCAGAATCGTTTTCATGCGGCCCATCATGTCGACCACTCGCTGCGACTCCGCAAGCATCTCCTCGAGGTAGACTCGCATCTCGTTCGGCTTCAGTGACCGGCCTTGCAGCCGTTCGACCGCCAGTTGTGTTTCGATGAGAATCCTTGCGAGCGGTTGCTTGATCTCGTGTACCGTGGCTGCCGCCGAGAGGCTCGTTTTTAGCTTGTTCTCCAGAGCGTTTCGGTGCAACGCCTCCCTTCTGCGCTCCTCTTCGCGGGCATGAGCCAATTCCTCCTCGGCCTGCTTTTGCCGAGTGATGTCGTAATTGACGCCGAGTTCATGTGTCGCCAGTCCGTGCGCGTCGCAGATCACGGTGGAGAGCCCCTTCACGTGCCGGATCGTTCCGTCACGACGGACGATCCGATACTCGTACTCGCCGTGCTGTCTCCGCTCGGCGGCGTGGGTGGTGGCTGCCTGCACACGTTCCAGATCCTCGGGGTGAACGTACGGCTCCCAGCGGCCGTCAAACTCGTCACGCCGGAGGCCGTAGAGCCGTAGCATTTGGTCATCCCATTCCTCGTGCTTGGTTGCAAGGTCGCGGGTCCAAAACCCGATGCCCGCCGCTTCGGCGGCGAGTTGCATCCTCTCATTTGCCGTGCGGACCTTCTCTTCCGCCTCCCTGCGGCTGGTGATGTCGGTAAGAACGCCTTCCCAGACCGTCGAGCCGTCGGAGAGGGGCCGGGGACGCGACTCAGCCGTGATCCAGCGGACCTCGCCGTTGACGACGACGCGGCACTCACCGAAGAAAGGCAATTGTTTCTCAAACACCTCGGCGTTCTTGCGGACCCACTCGTCGTAGTCGTCAGGGTGCACGCAGGCGAAGGCCTTGAATGGGTCGCTTCTGGCCTCCTCCCGATCAAGACCGCAGATGTCGAGAAACCTCTGGCTCATGAACGAGAAAAATCCCATGCCACCGTCGGCAGGCTGCACCATCGTGTAGGTGCCGACCGGTATGTTGTCTGTAAGTTCGTAGGCAGTGCGTTCGATTTGGGCCGTTGCGTGCTTGAGCTGAATCTCGGCCTGCCGGCGTTCCGTGACGTCGGTGAGCGTCGCAATAAGATGGTTGCCCAAGCGGGCGGCGCCGATAATCACGTCGCGAACGCTGCTGTTTTTGCACGTGACGCGACACTCAACCGACTCGACGCGGCCCTCGTTATGGCAGGCCCGTGCCACCGCGGAATCCCAAAGGGTGAACACCTCGCGGCGATACGAGATGTCTGGGTAGGCTCGCAACGCCCAACTCTCGACTGTGGGGATGTCGGCAAGCGTGTAGCCGAAACATCGTACGAACTGCTCGTTGACGAACAGCAACGTGCCGGCCGCATCGAGCCGTTGCACGGCTGTCGCAACAGGAAGGTTCCGCAATACCTTTCCGAGCGAGCAGCCATCCAACTCGAAATCTAGAAGGCTCTTCATGTCCTCCCTAGCAGCGTGTGTCCATGGCGGCATTCTCGCCGATGCCATCGCTCTACGGCGTGGCGATGCGAGTCACATCGTGGATTATATCTCGGCATCGGCACGCTGTGTTCCACGAGAGCCCGACGCACGGCGTTCCGGGGGCCGAGCGACCACTAGTTGTAGTGAGTCGCGCTGCGAATCAACCATTCGACACAATGCCCAGCTGCATCAGCAACGGCAGCGTGGTGTCAACAAATGCGCCGACGGCCTTCTCCACGATCTGCTTCCGCTGCGCCACGTCGACGACCGGCTGGCCGTTCTGCAGGAGCGACCGTCCACTGCCCGTCAGACGGGTCTCCACCCGGCCTACGAGCCCGTCGCGACCTTTCGAAACGAGTTCGTGCAGGATGGCGGCGTCGAAATCGCTGAGGGCATGACCGGTCCCGGTTGACTCGCTCGCCAGTGCCACGGCCCGCCCGCCGAGCGAGTCGCTCGTGAGGAGAGCGTTGTTGAACGCGTGGGTCACCTTGACCTTTTCCGGCGCTGGGGTGCTGGGTGCCACCGGCCCGCTTGTGACGTCGAACATCGCCATCGCGACGCCGGCGTCGAGCGCCCGCATCACCTCCTCCGAGGGCGTGCCCTTCAGGTCTGCAGCCGCGACAATTTCAGATAGTTTCAGGCTCTTGTCGCCAATGACGCCAAGGAGCGACTGGTAGAGAGGGCCTTGAACCGTCGATGTCACCACGCCCAGGTTGGCCTGATACGGGAGCGTGAGCCCCGTGCGGGCCACGCGGAAATGCAGGTCATCGACCTCCTTGAGCCTGTCTGCCACGGTGGGCATCGGCTTCAGTCCTTGGCCGTAGATGTCCCAACGGAAGGCCGTGTTGGCGCAGAAGTCCTTGTGCGACTCCGTGACGAGGCGGTTGGTGGTCGTGCGGAACAATTCATGGAACTCTGGCCGGACGCACAGATCCCAGAAATTGGTGAACACCGGCAGGCTTCCGACGAACCCCAGGCCCGCTCCGGCACTGAACATCTCCGCCACCTCGGCGAAGTAGAAGCACTTCCAGTCCTCGTGGAGGTACTCATGGACGAGGTAGCCGACGTCTTGTCGAAGCAGGGAGTCGACATACGCGGCCGCGCGGGGGTTGTCCTCAAAATACTTGGCCTGCTTGTCGCGGATGAAGACGAGGTAGGCCAGCGCCTCGCGCAGCCGCTGAGGGCTGTCGCCCTGCCTGAGCTGGGCATACTGCCTAAGGATGCCGCGGATCGGCTGGAGGTGGGCCCAGCCGGGCATGGCGTTATAGCTGACCAGCAACACCCCGCCGGGGGCAATGTGTTTCTTAGCAAGCTGGATCACCTGATCCCGCACCTTCTGCGTGACCCAACTGAGCACGCCGTGGAGCACAATGAAGTCAAACTTGCCGATGTCGCGAGGGACGCGAGAGAAGTCGGAGTTGATGACGCGGACGTTCTTAAGCTTCCCCGCGGCCACATCCTTCTCGATTGCCACCGTGTGAAGCTTGTTGACGTCGACGCCGACGAATTCGCCCTTCGGGTTTGCCGCCGCGAGCGTTGTGAGCGATCGTCCGAGTCCGCAGCCGAGTTCGAGGTAACGAAAGCCCTTCGCAATTTTCGGGGGAGTGAGCTTGTTGAGGGCCGTCACATACCGCATGGCCAGCGGCGACATGTTCGGATAGAAGCCAGGGATATACGACACATCGGTCACGTAGCCTTCAGAGGAAGTCATGGCTTGAATCGAACTCCGGTGAGCTTATGGATGACGCGGGCAGGAAAAGAGAAACGATCGGTTTGACGTTAGCACGCATGCTGCGATCGAGCAAACTGCAGTGCGGTCAATATTTGTGAGTGCCCCGGGGCACATCTCATCGAGGCTCCGCGGGCTGGAAACCAGCCATGCGTCGTCCGTGCCGTCTCTGCATGACATTGCCTCTACGGGCGTCCGTCATCGCGATGCCGAGGTGGCAATGGAGCGGGATCACTAATTCTAGCGAGAGCCGGAGGGCGACCGCACCACTACGAGTAGCGGATGCACGGCGTGCAATCGCGACTCCATTTTCCTTGAGAATCTACCTCTCACACGGTAGCCTATCCGGCTGGTAAAGGGCCTCCAGTTTGTGCAGATGCGCACTGGACTCCTGTTGACGCGGTGTACTGTGGGTGCGTTTTTGATCAACGTGCTCGCCTGAAGGAGAGCGATGGCATGGTTTGGGCGATTTTTTCAAGGCAACGAGCGCGACTTCTCCAGGCCCTCAGGATGCTGCGTCGCCAGCGTGAACGACAGTATCGCCGGCGGTGGCAGGGCTTCTTCACCGCGAGCGAACCGCTCGAGCTTCGCCGTGTCATGGCGGCGTTTTCGTATGACGACGCGGCCGACCGTCTCACCATCGACCTCAATGGAACCAACGAGCAGATCACGCTCACCAGTTCCGGCAACGGTGCTTATGTGTTCACGCTCAACGGTGCGAACACGTTCACGGGCACCGATGTGACCGGCGAACTCACCGGCGACACCACCAACACGCTGACGATCACCAGCGCGCTAGCGCTTACCGACGTCTACGTGACCGACTCCGCGGATGGCGCGAAGGTCATCTTCGGCACGAACACCGGTGACTACGTCGACTCGTTCAATATCTCGCTCGGCAGCACCACCACGCCAGCGGCCTCTGGGTCGGTCACAGTGTCGGGCGCCACGACATTCGCAAGCACCGCGTCTCTCTCCGCGACCACGACGACGGGCATCGCCGTCAACGCCGCCGTGAGCATGGGCTCAGGCGCGCTCACGTTGTCGGCCGACACGGCCGTGTCGCTGTCGTCGCCGCTCTCCGCGTCGAGTGGCGATATCACCATTGCCACCACCGGCACGGCCACGACGTCGTCGACCATCACGACGACGTCTGGCAACATCTCGGTGACCGCATCGGGTGCGCTCAACGTGTCGACGATCACGTCGGGTGGCGACCTCGATATCGCCACGACCGGGGCGCTCACGCAGAAGGGCGGCTTGAAGGCGGCGGGTAATTCGACGTTCCAGGGCGGTTCGATCGTTCTCGCGAATGCCTCGAACGATTTCACGGGCTCTGTCGGTGGCCAGACGCTCGGTGCCGGCAACATCACGGTCGCCACCGCCAACAGTCTCTTGGTCGCCAACATGCAGCAGTCGGCCGCGAAGGCCGGCGCGCTCACCCTGACGGCCGGTGGCAGCATCACCCAGGCCGAGGGCGCGGTCATCACCACGGGCACCGGGGCCACCACGCTCACCGCCGGCGCCGGCAAGAACATCATCGTGGGCAATGCGGGCAACAGCTTCAATAACCTGAGCGCGACCACGTTTAAGTCTTCAAGCGGGAGCCTCGCCGACCTCGCGGTTCTTGACAGCACGGCGTTCACCATCCCGTCGGGCCTGTCGATCACCGGCAATCTTTCGATCACCGCAGGCGGCGCGATCGCCGACGCGGGCAACGTGTCGGTAGGCGGCACGTCGTCGTTCGCGACCACCGCAGCCAATGGGGCGGTGACGCTCGACGGCAACAACAGCTATGCGGGCGCGGTGAGCGTCTCGACCCAGGGCACGGGCAATGCCACGCTGACGAATGTCGTCGGTAACCTCGGGCTCGGCACGGTGACCGTCGGCGGCAAACTCGTGCTCTCGGCCGGTGGCAACATCACCGATTCGGGCGTGGTGACGGTCACGGGCACGTCGTCATTGACCACGACCGCCGGCAACGGCTCCGTCGTAATCGACACCGTGGGTTCCAAGTTCATCGGCACGGTGAGCGCGTCGACCAACGGCACCGGCAGCACGACGCTCACGGGGCTGGCCGCTGCCATCGATCTCGGTGCGACGACCACCAACAACCTGACGGTCTCCGCCGCGGGTTCGATCACCGACTCGGGGGTGATCAAGGCCTCGGGGGCGTCGTCGTTCACCACCACCGCGCTCGGCGGCTCGATCGTGCTCAACAACGCGGGCAGTTCCTATGCCGGCGCGATCAAGGCCACCGCCGACACCACCGGCAGCGTCACGATATCGGGCTTCACGAACGATATCACCCTCGGCCAGATGACGTTCGGCACGGCCCTGTCGGTGGGCACCACCGGCAACATTGCGGTGGACAACTCCTCCAGCATCACGGCCACGGGCTTTGGACTCGGATCGATCGCGCTGAATTCGACGGCCGGCAATATCTCCATCAGCTCCGCGCTCGAGACGGCCGGCGGCGGCATCACGCTCACGGCCAAGACGGGCATCACGAGCACCGCGACCGGCACGCTTTCATCCCGTGCCCCTATCAATACGGGGCTGGCATCGGGGTTGATCGTGTTGGCGGTGACCGGTGTCGGCAACATCAACATGGGTGGCGACATATTCGCCGAGGGCGTCGACAGCGACATGTCGCAGGGCGGACAGGGTGGTGCTGTGAGCATCACCACGAGTGACGGCACGATCGCGGTGATGGCGATCGACTCGTTCGGCGGCGATGCCACCGCCGGTGCGGGCAAGGTCAACGGCGGCAACGGCGGCCTCATCAACATCAATGCCAATACCGGGGTCAGCCCGACATCACTCGGCACGGTCTCGATCGGCGGCAACTTCGACACCGCCGGCGGCCTGGGCAACGACGGCAACCCCCAGGGGCCGGGCGGCAACATCCTCATCTACGACCCGGTCATCCTCACCAACAGCGTGACGCTGTCGACCGGGGCCACGACCGGCAACATTTTGTTCGATACGACTATCGAGTCCGACGGTGCAGGCACGCCCCGCGCCCTCACGCTGGCTGCCGGCGACGGCAGCGTGACCTTGAACGGCACCGCGGGCGACTCGCTGCCGCTCCTCAGCCTGACGTCCACGAGTTCCGGCGCGACGATCCGTGAGAACGTATCGACAGTCGGCTCGGGCGGTATCGGCGTGACGGCGACCGGCATTACGATCGGGCGGCAGTCGGCGAAGCCGGTGGTATTCGATCTGCTCGCGAATGGTTCGCCCGCGACGGATGGGCCGCTGCTGCTTGCCAGCACCGGCACGACGCTCGAGGACAACCTGACAGTGATCCGTGGCAGCGGAACCGTCACGTTCACCCAGTGTCTCAGTGGCGGCAGCAACGCATCCGAACTCACGATCACCACCAACGGCACGGTCGCCCCCGGCGCGTATGGCGACGTGGTCTTCGGCAACAGCGCTACGAGCCTCGGCAACATCACGATGACAAGCGTCGATGATTTGACGTCGGGTTCGGGCAGCGGCGCCTCCGGCACTTCCATTCAGGCGAAGAGCCTCGTCTACACCAACCAGGGCACCGGCAACGTGAGCTTCGCCGGATCGCAGTCGTACAGTGCGATCGGCGGCGTGGACGTCAACACGTCGGGCTACATCTCGGTCGGCTCGTCGGTGACCACAGCGGCCTCGACGGCGCCGATCAAGTTTTATGCCGAAAACGGAGCCCTCACGATCGCCGGCACCTACGGCAACATCCTCACCAACAACGGCATCGTCGAACTGACCGGCAAGGGCGTGAATCAGGGCGGCGACATCAGCGTCAACTCCGGCAACCAGACGATCCTGATCGATGGCCAGGGAACGACGATCACGCTGTCGGGCACGCTCACCACGACCAGCACATCGAACAACGCGATTCTCATTCGCGATGCGTCGGACGTCTCCGTGCGTGGCACGAACGTCGGCAGTGGCCAGTTCCAGATCGGCACGCCCGGCATCACCCCTGCCGACGTCACCGGCAACGTGACGCAGAGCAACCAGCTCGGCGTCGGCCTGTACGCCAAGTACGTGGCGGCAAATACCCGCGGGAGCATCACGCTCTACTCCGACCAGAATGCGATTGAAAACCTGCGGACGTTCAGGCTTGGTGGTTCGCTGGCAGTCCGGGATGAATCGGGCGGACTCAACATTCTCGAGGACCTCACGGCGACATCGATCGACATCGCGACGGAGGGGGGCTCCCTCCAGGTCGGGGCGAGCAACGTCACGTCCACCGCCGGAAACATCTCGCTTCGCGGGGCCGGGTTGTCGCAGTCGACTGGCTCCACGATCAGCGCAGGTTCGGGCCTTGTCTACATCACAGGCCAGCAATACGACGCCCCCTCCGCGGCCGGCAACGTCTCCCTTTCCGGTACCGTGCACTCCACGAACAGCAGTGAGTCGGCGATTCAGATCGTGAATGCGTCGCCGCTGCAGATCGGCGACATCCGGGTGACGTCTGGCGGGCTCTATGTGGCACCGGCTGGCTACACCGCTGCCGTTGGAACGGTTACCCAGGCGGCGGGCACCGTGATCAAGGCGAAGTGGCTGGCCGTGCAGGCCGCCGGCTCGATCACGCTCACGAACGACAACGAAGTCGACTTCCTCGGCACGTCGACCGTCAGCACGTATTCCCATTCCACGATCGCGTTCAAGGACGTCAGCGGCAACCTCACGCTTGCCAACACCGTGACCACCTTGAATGGTGGATCGTCGATCTCGCTCAATGCCACCAGCGGCACGCTCGATCTGGCAGGCTACGACGTGGTCGGCAACGGCATCACGCTCGTCGGCGTGGGCGTGTCGAGCACCGGTGGCACGATCGGCACCGCCGGCGACATCCTGATCGATGCCAACGACGGGGCGATCCTGCTCTCAGGGTCGTCCATCTACACCACCAGCAGTTCGGCCCAGGCGGTCAGATTCATTGATACCGGCACCGGCCTTGTGCTCGGCTCGGTCACGACCGGCGGGCCGACGGGCACGTCCGGCACGATCGTTCTCGGTGGCAGCGGCGGCGACATCCTTTCCGGCAACGTCACGCAGGGCTCCGGTAGTATCAGCACTGGCACAATCACCGGCAATACGGCCGGCGCCGTGGATCTCAGCAAGACCGGCAACGTCGTCGGCACGCTGGCCGACTTCACCGCCGGCGGTGCGTTCACTCTCTACGACTCCTACCTGGGCCTGACGGTGTCGGGCACTGTCACCAACTCCAACACCGGCCTGATCGACATCACGTCGCAGGACGCGCTCGCGGTCAACGGCAACCTCAACGGCACCGGCGTTTCGCTCCGAGCTATTGGTCTCGGCTTCGGCCAGGTCACGCTCAGTTCCGACGTCGTCGCCAACTCGGGCAACGTCACGCTTGTCGCTGCGGCAAAGAACGTGAGCCAGTCGTCGGGGATCATCTCGACGACCGGATCGGTCACCGGAAGCGCCTATACCGGCCTCACGCTCAATCAGAACAACACGATCGGCGGCCTTGGGCCCTATACGGTCGACGTGGTCGGCAACATTTCGGTCAACGACGTCGCGGACGGGCTCGATCTCACGGGCGACATCAAGGTGGTGGCGACCGGCAAGGTCGATATCACGACGGCCGGCGGCGCCTTGAATCTGAACGCCTACGACGTGACGACGTCGGGCAACATCACGCTCACGGGCGTCGGGCTGACGCAGGCGGCCGGGTCGCTCGTCGACGCCACCGCCGGCCTGATCGCGATCGATGCCAACGGCGGGGCGATCAACATGGCCGGCGACCTCAACACGACGAGTGCGTCGGCCTCGGCGGTCAAGATTCAAGATGCCACCACCACGGTGCTCGGCAACATCTACGCGCCCGTCGGCACCGTGACGATCGGCGTGTCCAAGGACATCACCGCCGCCGTCAGTCAGACCACGGGAACGGCGATCAGCGCACAAAACCTGACCATCTCCGCGAACGACGTTGTCAATCTCAATCAATCAGGCAACGCCATCGACAACCTCCTGGCCGTGGAGACGGGTGGCGACTTCACGTTGGTCGACGGCTCCGGTGGACTCGTTTTCAAAGGCAACACGACCTCTGGCGGCGCCGTGACGATTCAGACCGCTGAGTCGGCGTTGACGCTCGGCATCTATGACATCACGGCATCCGGCGACGTGAGCCTCACGGGCTTCGGAATCGCGCAGAGCGGCGCGTCTGATGTCGATGCCGGTGCGGGCAACATCACGCTGAGCGGGTTGGGCGATCAGTTCGTGCTTTCCGGCAAGTTTGTGACGACGAGCAACTCATCGACGGCGATGACCGTGCAAAATGGCACGACGCTTCAGTTCCACAACATCACCACCGGTTCGTCCGGGACGACCACGTTCGGTGGGGCCGGAGCGGATGCGCTCACCGGCGCCGTCACGCAGACCAACGGCACGTCCGTCTTTCGTACCGGAACTTTGGTCGGCAGTTCGGGGCAGGTGATCCTCACGAACGCGAACAACACGCTCGAGTACCTCGGCCCCTATACGAGCAGCGACGCGTTCGCCCTCAAGGACTCGTCCGGCAACCTCACCTTCTCGGGCAACGTGACCACCAGCGGCACGACCTCCATCACTACGCCGGGATCGCTGTCGATCAACGTCTACACCCTCAACTCGACCGGTTCCCAGGTCACGCTCAACGGCGTCAACGTGACGCAGGACTCGACCTTTGGCCGCGTGCTTGCCGACACGACCACCGTGAATGCCAGCACAGGCGTCATCGATCTGGCGTCACCGCTCAACGACTTCACGGGAACGACGACGCTCAAGGCGACCGGTTCCTACGCGTCGATCCGCGACGCCAATGACCTCGATCTGGCGAAGTTGGGCGGCAATCTTGGGCCAAATACCGCGATCAAGGCGGTGGCCGGCAGCACGCTCACGTATGCCTCCGAAAACCTCAACACCGGAACCGGATACATCTGGATGCAGTCGCTTGGCGGCAATCTGCAGATGACCGGTTCGATGACGACCAGTTCGGGCAACATCGACCTTCGGGCGAGCGACAACCTGTTCATCTATTACGGTGTCAACTCGACGAACGCGGGCAACATCACGCTCGTCGGCGGCAGCATCGAGCACACCGCCGGCGGCGACCTGACCACGACCGGCGCCGCGCCGATCAGCGTCACCGCCAACGGCGGTGGCAGCCTCGGCAACCTCACCATGGTGCCTGGCACCGTGTTCTCGACCGGTTCGGGCGACATCACGCTCTCTGCATCGACGTATATCGACGTCAACAAGGTGACCACCACGGGCAACATCTCCGCCACGGCCACCTCCGGGGCGATCACCGACATCTCGTCGGGCGAGTCCGATCCCAACTTCATCGGCAACGTGCTGTCGATTGCGGCGGGGTCGGGCGTCGGCACGTCCGGCAACCCGATCGAGAGCAATGTCTCCGTGCTGCGTGGCACCTCGGCCACGGGTGGCATCTACGTCAACGAGCTCAGCGACCTGCAAATCGGTAACGGTGACGGTGGCCTCGCCACCACCACTTCGGGCGACATCGTGCTCAACGTCGCCGGCGCGGTGACCACGGGCAACTCGATCAGCACCGCGGGCAATGGCAGCATCACGATCTACAACGCCGCGGGCAACATCACGCTCTCGAATCCCGTCACGGCGGACGGCAGCGGCGGTGTGAACGTGACTGCGGCCAGCCTGCTGACCGCAGACGCCAACGTCTCGACGACGTCGGGTGCGATCAACCTTACAGGCGTCGGCGTCACGCAGGGATCCGCCTCGGCCTTGAATGCCGGGAGTGGCACCATCCTGATCGACGCACAGAGCTCGACGATCACGCTCGCCGGCGGCCTTTCCTCCACGGGGAGCGGCACGGTGATCACGCTGCGGGATGCAACGTCGCTCGCCACCGGCAACATCACGGCCTCGAGCGGCACCGTCGTGCTCGGCGTCGGCCAGGACATCGCCGGGAACGTCACGCAGTCCGCTGGCACGACCATCACCGCCAGCACGCTCAATGTGAGCGCCGGCGGTGCGGCCACGCTCACAAACACCAACTCAATCACGAACCTCGGGGCGGTCACCACCGACGGCGATTTCAGCTTGGTCGATGCCGGCGGCCTCACGCTCACCGGCACGAGCAGCAGTGGGGGCGCCTACACCATCAACACCACCGGCACGCTTGCCCTCGGCAGCCAGGACATCACCGCGACCGACAACGTGTCGTTGACCGGCATCGGCATCACCCAGTCGGCCGGCTCGATCGTCGACGCGACCGGCGCGACGATCGCGTTGGACGCCAACGGTGGCGCAATCGCGATGGCCGGTCTGGCGACGACCACGAACTCGGGCTCATCGGCCATCGTCGTCCAGGATGCGACGACGGTCGCCCTCGGCTCGCTCTCGGCGACCAGCGGCACCGTGGTGATCGGCAAGGGCGACATCAGCGGTGCGGTGACACAGTCGGCCTCGACGACGATCTCGGCCAGTTCGCTCACGGGCAATGTCACCTCCTCGGCCATCCTCGACAAGGCAAACGCGATCGACACCCTGGCCGGGTTCGACGCCGGTGGTGCCCTGACGATCAATGACTCGACCGGCGGCATGACCGTCTCGTCGAACGTGACCGCATCGGGGGCGACGAACCTCACCACCGCTGGCGGACCGCTCAATCTCAACGCCTCGGTGACGACCGGCGGCAACTCGCTGGCCCTGGGCGGCGTGGGCGTGCTGCAGAACTCCGGCTCGATCGCCGCGGCGGCCACGACCGTGTCGGGTGGAGCCGGTGCGATCAACCTCTCCTCGGCGACCAATGACTTCACCGGCGCGGTCTCGCTGGCGAATAGCGGTGCCAACAACGTCGCGATCGTCGATGCCAACTCCCTGCAACTCGGCACCTCGAGCGTTGGCAACGGCACGCTTTCCGTGACGGCCGGCGGTGCCATCACCCAGTCGGGCACGATCACGCAGGCGTCCGGCGCAGGTGCGGCCCAATTCACCGCTGGGGGCGCGATCACGCTCACGCAGGCCAACGACTTCACGGGCGCAGTCTCGGCGACGGCCGGTGGCTCGAACAACATCGCGATCACCGACGCCACGGCGATCCAACTTGGCAACGTCACTTCGGGCGGCACGCTGACCGTCACCGGCGTGGGCATCACGCAGGACTCGGCCGGCCTGAACGTGACCGGCAACGCCTCCTTCGATGCCGGTGCCGGTGAGATTGACCTGAGCACGGCCACCAACGTCTTCGGCGGTTCGGTGTCGCTGAACAACACGGGTGCCAACAACGTGTCGATCGTTGACTCGACGCCGCTTGACATCGGTGCCTGGAGCCTTGGCAACGGCACGCTGTCGGTCACGGGCGACGGCATCACGCAGTCGGCCCCGATCACGCAGGCGGCCAACGCCGGCGCCGTGACGCTGGACGGCGGATCGGGTGCGATCAACCTGTCGGCCGGCAACGACTTCACCGGCCCGGTGTCGGCCAACGCCACCGGCGCGGTCACGCTCAACGACACGTCGGCCATCGATCTGGCCACCGTCACGACGGGTAGCGACCTGAACCTCACTGCGGGCAGTGCGGTGACCAACTCCGGTGCCCTGACCGTGAATGGCACGACCACGGTGACCGCCACGGGCAGTGACGTCACGCTCGACAATTCGACGAACAACTTTGGCGGCGCGGTGAACGTGACCGGCAAGAACGTGACGCTCGTCGACGCCAATGGTCTGGTGATCGGCGACACGATCGCCACGGGCACCTACTCGGCGACCGCGGCGGCCGGCGGCATCACGCAGACTGCCGGCACCGGTCTCAACGTGAGCGGTGCAGCGACGTTCATCGCGAACAACGCCTCGATCATCCTCGACAACGCGAACAACCGGCTGAACGACGCGGTCAACGTCAACGGCACCAATCTCCTCGACGTCACGCTCTACAATCCGCAGTATCCGCTCGAACTGGGCAGCTTCACCGTGGCCGGCAATCTGTCGGTGCGGGCACAGAGCATCAGCGAGTCCGGCAGCATCACGGTGCCCGGCAGTGCGACGTTCAACGCGACTGCCGGCACGATCGACCTGTCGAACAGCAGCAACGAGTTCCAGGGGCCCGTGACGCTGATCACCGATCCGAACGCGGGCTACGCCGTGGCGATCAACGATTCGACGGCATTGATCCTGGCGGGTGGCACGATCGGCACTGGAAACCTCACCGTCGTGGCCGGAGCCGGTGACGTGACGGGCGGCATCACCCAGACCGGTCCGTTCATCCAGGCGGCTGGCGGGGGCACGGCCAGCTTCAGCTCGGGCAAGGGTGATCTCGTCCTCAACAACACGGGGAACGAGTTCACCGGTCCGGTAGCCCTGAGCACCAGCGGCACGGCCAACGCCACGATCGTCGATGCGACCGAACTCACGCTGGCCACCGGCACCTTTGGCGGCGACCTGTCGGTGACCGCGAACGGCACGATCAACACCACGGGCGGCCTCGTCGTCAACGGCACGGCCACGTTCGCCGCCGGCTCGGCGAACGACATCAATCTGAACAAGGCCAACGACTTCAACACGCTCGTGATCACGAGCGGCAACAACGTGACGGTGAACGACACGAACGGTCTCACGTTCGGCACGAGCACCGTTTCGGGCGGGCTGAACGTGACGGCCAGCGGCTTGGTGGATCAGTCGGGGGCGATGAACGTGGCGGGGGCAGCGAGCGTCAACGCGGGCGCCGGTGGGATCAACATCTCTGACGCCGCGAACATCTTCGGCGGGGCGGTGTCGCTGACGAACACCGGCGCCAACAACGTGGCGATCGTCGACTCGACGCCTCTCGACATCGGGGCATGGTCGCTCGGCAACGGCACGCTCTCGGTCACGGGCGACGGCATCACCCAGTCCGCGGCGATCGCTCAGGCGGCCGGCGCTGGAGCGGTCACGCTCAACGGTCTGGGCGGCTCGATCGACCTCTCGAAGGCCAACGACTTCACCGGCCCCGTGTCGGCAAACGCCACGGGCGACATCACGCTCAACGACACGTCGGCGATCAACCTCGCTGCCGTCACCACGGCCGGCAGCCTGAACGTGACCGCGGGCAGCGAGGTGACCAACTCCGGCGCCCTCACCGTGAACGGCACCACGACCGTGAATGCCACGGGCAGCGACGTGACGCTCGACAACGCGTCCAACAACTTCGGCGGGGCGGTTGGCGTCACGGGCAAGAATGTGATGGTTGTCGATGCGTCGGGCCTCGTGATCGGACCGACGGTGGCCACCGGCACCTACTCGGCGACGGCGACCACGGGCAACATCACCGAAGCGGGCGGCTCGGGGCTCAATGTCAGCGGCACCGCGACCTTCACCGCCAACAATGCGTCGATCATCCTCGACAACTCGAACAACCGTCTCAACGACGCGGTGAGCGTCAACGGCTCGAACCTGATCGACGTCACGCTCTACAACCCGCAGTACGCCCTCGAACTCGGCAGCTTCACGCTCACCAACAACCTCTCCATAAGGGCGCTCGAGATCACGCAGTCGGGCGCCATCACGGTTCCCGGCACGGCCACCTTCAATGCCACCAACGGCAGCATCGATCTGTCGAACACCAGTAACGACTTCGTGGGCGCGGTGACGCTGCTCACGAACACGTCGGCGGCCTACGATGTGGCGGTCACCGACAAGAACGCGATCGTCCTCGCCGGCGGCCAACTCGGCACGGGCAATCTTACGGTCATTGCGGGCGCGGGTGGCGTGGTGGGCGGGATCACCCAGACCAACGCCTTCGTGCAGGCTCCGGGGGCTGGCACCGCCAGCTTCACCGGCGGCAATGGCAGCATCGTCCTCGATGACGTGGGCAACCAGTTCACCGGTCCGGTAGCATTGAGCACGACCGGCACGGCCGACGCCACGATCGTCAACGACCTCGCGCTCACGCTCGCAGCGGGATCATTCGGCGGCAACCTGACTGCCACGGCCAACGGGGCGATCACCGAAACCGGTGGCCTCACGGTCGACGGCACTGCGACCTTCGCGGCCGGCTCGGCGGACGACATCAATCTCTCTGCCGCCAACGACTTCAGCACGCTCGTGATCACGAGCGGCAAGAACGTGACGGTCAACGACACGGACGGCCTCACGTTTGGTGCCAGTACGGTATCGGGTGGACTGAACGTGACAGCCGCGGGCCTCGTGGACCAGTCGGGTGCACTTGCCGTGACCGGGGCGACGACGGTCAACGCCGGCTCCTCGAACGTGGATCTCTCCAACTCGACGAACGTGTTCTCGGGTGGCTTCGGTGTGACGGCGGGCGACGCGACGGTCGGCACGAGCGGCGGCCTGAATCTGGCGGCGAGCACGGTGGCGAACAATCTGACGGTGACGTCAGTTGGCCCGATCACGCAGTCGGGTGCGTTGAACGTGACGGGCACGACGACCCTGAACCCTGGCAGTGCCAATGACGTGACCCTCGCGGGCGCGAACACGTTCGGCACGGTCGTGGTGACCGACGCCAACGACGTGACGCTCAACGACGTGACCGGGATCGACCTCGGCGCGATGAATCTCGCCGGTGATCTGGCCGTGACGGCGGGCGGTGCCGTGACGAACTCGGCAGCCCTGAACATCGCCGGCGGCACGACTGTGTCGGCGGCTGGCCAGAGCGTGTCGCTGAACGATGCCGGCAACGATTTCGCCGGTGCCGTGAACGTGACGGCGGGCAGTGCGACGATCGTCGACGCCAACGGCCTGCAGTTGGGCAACACCAGCGTGGGTGGCACGTTCAGCGCGACGGCCGCGAACGGCGACCTCACGCAGACGGCAGGTGCCGGCCTCGGCATCACGGGAGCATCGAGCTTCAGCGCCAACAATGGCTCGATCACGCTCGACAACGACAATAATGTGATGAGCGGTCCGCTCACGGTGGGCGGCTCGAATCTCGCCAACGTGACGGTCTACAACCCATCCGCCCCGCTCACGCTCGGTAGTTTTGACCTCGCCGGCAATCTGTCGATCCGTGCCGGTGGCATCGAGCAGTCGGGCGCCGTCAATGTGACCGGCACGACCACGCTCAACGGCACGGCGGGCGGTGCCATCAACCTGGCCGACAACGCGAACGTGTTCGCGAGCCCGGTCACATTGATCGCGACGTCGGGCAACGTGACCCTCAACGGCACGGGCGGCTTGAATCTGGCCGCCTCGATGCTCGGCACCGGCAACGCGGCGATTACGGCGGTCACCGGCGACATCGTGCAGTCGGGCGCGGTCACGCAGTCGGCGTCTGCTGGTGCGGCGACGTTCACGGCCGTGAGCGGCGGTGTCAATCTTGGCGATGTCACGAACGACTTCACGGGTGCCGTGTCGGCGATCGCGTCAGGGTCGAGCGCCGTCGTCCTCGCCGACGGCTCGAACCTGACGCTCGGCAACGTCTCTTCGGGCTCGGGCAACCTCACGATCGTCGCCAACGGCTCGGTGTTGGCCCCGACGAATAACTCGATCGCCACCAGCGGCACGGTCCTCTTCGAGGGCGTCTCGAACACGTCGACGATCGGCGTGGCCGGCGCCGCGGGTGATCTGAGCCTCGATGCGTCGATCTTCAGCAATGCCATCGCCAACGGTGCCGCTCAGGTCGTGATCGGATCGGCTGATCAGAGCGGCAACGTGACGGTGAATGCTGTCACCTTCCGCGATCCCGCCTTCATCCGGGCACCGCAGGCGAGCGTGATCGCGTCGGGCACGATCACGGGCACCGACGACGCATCGATCCACCTCGCCGCCTCGGCAAACACGGTTTACCTCGGGGCCGGCATCACGACCGCTGGCACCGATATCCTGATCGACAACGGCAACGGCGGTGCGACGAATGTGGTGCTTCAGTCGAACGTGGCGCTGGCCTCGAACGGCGGCGATATCACGATCAACGGCACTGTGAACGGCGTTTCCAATGACCTCACGCTCAATGGCACCGCGACCGGCAACGTGACCGTGACCGACGATATCACGGCCGTGAATTCGCTCTCGATCACCGGCGACCAGTTGAGCCTCGCCAACGCCTCCGCAGGCTCGATCAGCGTCGACGGCTCCCTCGGCGTGGCAGGGAAGTCGCTGACGTTTACGGCGACGAACGACGCGACGTTCGCCGGGTCGATCGACGGCAATGGAAGCGTGGCGGTCGATGCTGGCGGTAATGTCTCGCTGCCCGCGATCGGCCAAAACAGTCAGGTGAACCAGCTGACGCTCGTGAACGGTAATGTCGCCACCTTCACCGGTGCCACGGACGTCGACACGCTCGGGTTGAATGCCACCACCTCGGTCACGTTCCAGAACAACCTGACGGCCGCGAACCTGACCACCACGGCGGGCGGCTACACGGTCTCCTTCCTTGGTGCCAACAGCACGGTGGCCAACGCCGTCAACTTCACGAATGACAACGTCGTGTTCGGCAACGGATCCGGTCAGGCGGCCACCTTCGACGGCGGTGTGACGGCCAACAACAACGTCTCGCTCGGCGGCACGGTGCAGACGTCGAACGACACGCTCTCGTTCGGGGATGTGACGCTGACGGCCGACTCCACCGTGACCACGGACGGCGGCTCGCTCTTCATCACGAGCGTGACCGGACCGACTGAGAACCTGTCGCTGGTCTCCGGTGCCGGCACGCTGGCGGTCTCGGGCAACGTGAACGTCGACGTGCTCAGCCTCCAGAACAACTCTCCGTCGTCGACGGGCGACGTGAACCTCCAGGGCGTGGTCACGGCGAACACGCTCGAGACGTTCGCTCAGGGCTATTCCGTCAGCCTGACCGGCGGCGGCACGACGATCGCCAATGCGGTGACCTTTGCCAACACGCAGGGCGTGTTCATCGGTGATGACGACGGTGACGTGTTCACGTTTGCCAACGGAGTGACGAGCACCGCATCGAACACGACCTTGCAGGGCACGGTGCAGACGAGTGCGTTCACCCAGCCGGTCACGTTCGGTAACGTCACGCTTGGCGGCAACTCGTCGATTACGCCGAATGACGGTGCGATATCGATCAACGCGATCACCGGCGGCGGCTTCGATCTGACGCTGAATTCGGTGAATTACCCGACGACCGTCAATGGGTCTGCCACTGGCCTCGGCACGGTGACGCTGATGAGCAACACGGCGGAGGGTACCGTCACGTTCAATGGTGATTTCCAGGCCGACAAGATCGTGACCTTCGTCAACTCGTACGAGGTCGAACTGCTCGGCAATGTCACCGTCACCCAGGCGACCGAGTTCAAGAACACGAACTGGGTCACGATCGGTTCCGCTGGCACCGTGGCCAACTTCATCGGCGGCCTTTCCACCGCCAACACGACCACGACCTACCTGCAGGGCCAGGTGGGCACGAGCAACACATCGATGACGCTCGGCAACACAAAGCTCAACGGCGACACGACGCTCGTGAGCGGTTCGGGCGCCGTCACCGTCCAGTCCGTCCGTCCGAATTTCGGTCAGAACGCGTCGCTCACGCTTGGCAACACATCGCAGACCGGCGGGATCACGATTTCCCAGGATGCAGACGGCCTTCAGGACCTGGTCACGGCGAGCGGTAACTACGCGGTGAGCCTGCTCGGAAACGTCTCAGTCACGGACCCTGTGAGCTTCGACAACACCGATGGCGTCACGCTCGGCTCGGGCGGTTTGCTCACCTTCAGCGGCGGCCTGACGAGCACCGCGAGCACGACGACGCTGAACGGATCGGTCGTCACGTCGGGCAACGCCGTCACCGTGAGCAGCCTCAACCTGGCCGGCGGTTCCTCGATCAACACGGCCACCGGTGGCGGGGCGAATATCGACCTCGGTACGATCGCGGGCAATGCCGCAAATCTCGCGCTCGTGTCGGGTGGCGGCACGATCAATGTCACCGGCGACGCTTCCAACCTCGGCACGGTCGCCCTGCAGAATCCCACGGCGACCGGTCCGGTCGCATTCCAGGGCAACATCTCGGCGGCGGGCCTGACCACGGCGGCCGGAAACTACGCGATCTCGATTCTGGGCTCATCCAACCAGTTCACCGACCTCGTGAACGTCACGAGCGCCGGATCGCTCACCCTGCATGACGACGTGGCGGACACAACCACGTTCGTTGGCGGACTGAACGTGACCAACAGCGTGTCGGCCACGAACCTCGAGGGCACGATCCTCTCGAACGGCACGAACGTGCGGCTCTACAAGACGAGCCTGTCCGAGAACGCCACGATCAACTCCACGAACGGCCCGACCTATCCGGGTGGCGACATCGTGCTGGCCGGCGGTCTCAAGCTCAACACCTTCACGCTCACCACGGTCAGCGACGACGGCTCCAACGTGACGACCGGCACCACCACGCTCACCGGTGACGTCGATTTGAGCGGCGGCACTTTGAACGTCGCGACGGGCAGCCTCGATCTGGGTGTCACGGACGGCAGCGACCCGGCAAACGTGACGGCCACGGCCGATGCAACGATTCAAGTGAACAAGGGAGGCCTCAACGTCAACCTCAACAGTACGATCAATACCGGTGCCAACAACCTGACGCTGGCCACCGACGCCCTCTCAATCGTGTCGGGCAACGACACGATCACGGCCGGGCAGGTGACGGTCGCACCAGTGACGGCCAATCTCGCGATCTTCCTCGGTGGAGCGACTGGGGCAGGCCTGAATATCTCGCAGTCGGCCTTCGACGCGATCGATGCGTTGGTCGTGCAGGTGGCTACGCCGGGTTACGCCGGCACGGTCACGAGCGGCCTGCTGACGCTGTCGAACAGTCGTCTCAACATCTACGCCGACGGGGCCGGTGGCACCGTCAGCGTGCAGGGGGCCCTGACCTCGACCGCCATCGGCTCTGCCGGAATCGGCCTCGACGTGCTTGGCTCGGGCGCGACGACGATCCTCAACGCCAGCATCACCTCCAACACCGACGTCATCATCAACGATGCGGTCCGTGTCGATTCCGACGTCACGATCAGCACGCTCGGCGGCAACGCCAACGTGACGATCACCGGCGGCACGGCGGGCATCTATGCCTCCACCAGCGGCAACGACCTGACGATCACCGCGGGAACGGGTGCCGTCGTCCTCGGCAACCAGACCGGCTTCGGGAATGCCAGCGGTGCCGGCAGCTCCGTCGGCGCCGTCACGATCGACGCGGGCAGCACCGATCTCGGCTCGAAGGCCCACTCGCTGGGCAGCCTCGCGATCAACTCGGGCAGCATCGCCCTGGGCAGTGACGTCACGGCGGTCGCCGGTGGCATCGACTTCTCGAATGCGTCGTCCACGGTCTCGCTGAGCGGCGATGCCTCGCTGTCGGCGAGCACGACGGTGAACGTCGCCGGACCGATCGACGGTTCGCACGCCCTGGCCATCAACGGCACGGCCGGGTCGACCCTCGGGGCGTCGGTCGGTGCCACGACGCCGCTCACCTCGTTCTCCACCTCCGGCGGCACGGCCACGCTGAATGGCGCGACGGTGAACACGACTGTGTCGCAGTCGTACGGCTCGAACGTTGCCCTCGGTGCGAATGTCGCCTTCGACGGGAACGGCGGCTCGGTCGCGTTCACGAGTGGGCTTGATGACACCGTGGCCGGCACGCACACGGCGTCGTTCGACGCTGATACCGTCAGCCTCGGCACGATCGGCGCGTCGAAGGCTCCGCTGAATGTCACGGTCGCATCGGTGAGCGGCACCACGCTCAACGGCAACGTGAGCACGACCGCGGGCCAGAACTTTACGGCCGGTGCGGTGACGCTGAACTCGGCCGTCACGCTGTCGGGCGACGGCATCGCCTTCAAGGGTTCGGCCACGGTCGGCGGCAACAATTCGCTGGCGATCGTCGATACCGGCAACACGACGCTCGGCACCGATATGAATATCGCGTCGCTCGCGATCAGCGGTGGCGGCACGACATCCCTCGGCACGATCATCGAGACGCAGGGTGGCGGTCAAACCTATGGCAACAACGTGTCTCTCGGCTTCACGACATTGCTCGCCGATAACGCCGGCGGGAACATCGCCTTCAATGGTCGGATCGATGGCGCTCAGCCACTCTCTATCGCGACGGGTGGCGCGACGGTGTTCAACGGCCTCGTGGGCTCCACAACACCGTTGACCAGCCTGCAGACGGATGGCGCGGGCACGGTGGCGATCAACACCTCGCTCGTGAACACAACGGGTGACCAGGATTACTACGAACAGGTCTACCTGAACACGTCGACGACCCTCCGCGCCGGATCGCTGGACATCGTCCAGGGAATAGACGGTCAGGGCCACGATCTCGTGCTCACGATCGACGCTGTCGCGGCAATCGACGGCGGTGTCACCGTGAACGTCGGCAACCTGACGAGCAACGGCTCCGGCACGACCTCGCTGAATGGATCGCTCACGACAAGCGGGTTCCAGAAGTACGACAACGCCGTGACCCTCACCGGGGCTACAACGCTGGCATCGAGCGGCAATCAGTCGATCGCGTTCGCGAGTGCCGTCAACGGCAATCAGGATCTGGCCGTGAACACGTCGGGACCAACGACGTTCAACGGGCAGGTGGGCGGTGCGATTGCGCTGGCGAGCCTGACGGCCGAGGGCCCGGTGACGCTCAACACGTCGAGCGTGTCGACGAGCGGGCTGCAGACGTATCGTGGCACGCTGCAACTCGATCAGGCTGCGACGCTCGATGGCACGGCGATCACGCTGAACGGAGTCAATGGAAGTGGCCTGTCCATCGTCGACGACGGCACCACCAGCCTGAAGGGCGCGGTGACCACGTTGAACCTCGCCATTTCGGGCGGCGGCACGACCGACTTCGATGGTGGCAGTGTCACCACGACCGGAACGCAGACATACGGCAACAACCTGACGCTGTCGCAGAATGCGACCGTTGACGCCGGCTCGAGCGCGATTGACTTCAGCACCAGCATCGATGGCCCGAACTCGCTGATCGCCAACACCAGCGGCACGACGACGTTCAATGGCACGGTCGGCGGCACGACGCAGTTGGCGAGCCTTACCACGCAGGGTGGCGGCACCACGGTGCTCGGCGCGAGCGTCAACGCCACGACGCAGACCTACGGCGACGACGTGACGCTCGGGGCGAACGTGACCATTGCCGGCACGACGGCGACGTTTAACGGCACGGTCGACGACACCGTGGCCGGAACGCACGGCCTGACGCTTACGGCGGCCAACGCCACGCTCAATGGTGCGGTTGGCGGCATCAACCAACTCGATTCTGTGGTCGCCACCGGCAACGTCGCGATCAACGGTGGCAGCGTCAACGCGACGAGCCAAACGTATGCCGCGGTGACGCTCGGCAACGACACCACGCTCACCGGCAGCACGGGCACCCTGGGCGGCAGCGTGACCGGCGCGGGCAAGAATCTGACGCTCTCCTTCGGCAGCGATGTCGCGGTGACCGGCGGCGTGTCCGACGTTGGCAACCTGCTCTCGAATGGCAGCGGCACGACGACGCTGGCCGGCACGATCGGCTCGACGGGCACGCAAAACTACGCCACGCCCGTGGTGCTCTCCGGTGCTACTACGGTGAGCGCGACCGGCGGCCAGAACATCACGTTCGGCGGCAACGTAACCGGCAGCCAGTCGCTTGCGGTGAATACGACCGGCACGACGACGTTCGGCGGCCCGGTCTCGATCGGTAGCCTGACGAGTGACGCCGGCGGCACCACCGCGATCAACGGCGGGAACGTGACCACGACCGGCAACCAGTCGTATGGCGACACCGTGGTGCTCGGCACGAACACGGTGCTGTCGGGCGACACGCTGTCGCTGACGGGCATTGTGGACGGCACGAACAACGATCTGACGCTGAATTTCACCGGGCTGACGGCGATCGACGGGGCGAACTACACGAACCTCAATAACCTGACGAGCACGGGAGGCGGGACGACGTCGCTTGCCGGCACGATCTCGACGAACGGCACGCAGAGCTATCTTGACAATGTGACGCTGGCTGCCGATGCAACGCTGGCGGCGGGCAGTGACATCCTCCTCGGCGGCACGGTGGATGGCGGGCAAAACCTCACGCTGAATACGAACGGCTCGGCCCAGTTCGACGGCGTGGTGGGCGGCACCACGCCGCTGGCCAGCATCACGACGAACGCCAACGGGTCGACGGTGATCAACACGTCGCTCGTCAACACGACTGGCGCACAGACCTACAACGATCTGGTGAGCCTGTCGCAGAGCGCGGTGCTGCAGGGTGGCGACGCGACGCTCGCCGGCGGTGTGGCTGGCAATGGCCAAGACCTCGTGCTGACGTTCAACGGCACGACGGCGATCACGGGCTCGAACTTCACGGGGCTCGCCAACCTGACGAGCAACGGTTCGGGCCTGACGACGCTGACGGGCACGATCGAGACCAGCGGCTCGCAGACCTACGACGATGCGGTGACGCTCCTCGGCGGCACGACGCTGACGAGCAGCGGCAGCGGCGACGTGGTCTTCGGCAGCACGCTCAACGGCAGCCAGTCGCTGGCGGTGAACACGAGCGGTACAACGGCCTTCAATGGTGCCGTGAACATCTCGAGCCTGTCGACGGACGCTGGCGGTGGCACGACGATCAATACCTCGACCGTGACGACGCTCGGCCCGCAGACCTACGGCGACAACGTGACGCTGGCGTCGAACGCGACGTTTGCGGGCACGGACGTGACGTTTGGCGGCCAGGTAACGGGTGCGAAGTCGCTGACGGTGAACGACACCGGCACGACGACGTTCGGTGGCAACGTGTCGGTGGCAAGCCTCGCGACGGACTCGGCCGGCACGACGGCGATCAACGCGTCGTCGATCGTGACAACGGGCTCACAGGTCTACGGCGACAACGTGACGGTGAACACGAATGCGGTTCTCGACGGCGTGAACGTGAGCTTCGACCAGACGGTGAACGGCACGAGCTCGCTGACGGTGAACGACACGGGCACGACGACGTTCGCCGGTGCGGTGAGCCTGGGCGGCCTGTCGACGACGGGCGGCGGCACGACGGCGCTCAATGGCAGCACTGTCACGTCGTCCGGCGGCGGCCAGAGCTACGGCAATGCGGTGACGCTCGGAGCGGCCACGACTCTCGACGACATCTCCGGTGGCAACATCACCTTCGGCAGCACGCTGGACGGTGGTCAGACGCTGGCGGTGAACACGTCCGGCACGACGACGTTTAGCGGCCTGGTGGGCAACGGCACGCCGCTTTCGAGCCTCGACGCGACTGGTGGAAGCGTGTCGATCAACACGACGCTGATCAACACGACCGGTGTGCAAAACTACTCGAGCGATGTGACGCTCCAGTCGAGCACGCAGCTGCGTGGCACGAATGGCTCGTTCACTGGCGGCTTGGCTGGCAACAGCAAGGATCTGCAGCTGACGTTCAATGGCACGACGACGATCGACGGCACGACGTTCACGGGCGTGAACAACCTGACGAGTGACGGCGGCGGCCTGACGCAGCTTACGGGCACGATCAGCACGAGCGGCACGCAGAGCTACGTGGACGACGTGACGCTGACGGGCGGCACGACGCTCAACAGTGCGGGCGTGGGCGATGCCGGCAACGTGACATTCTCGGGCACTTTGAGCGGCAGCCAGTCGCTGGCGGTGAACACGTTGGGCACGACGACGTTCGACGGTGCGGTGAACGTGTCGAGCCTGTCGACTGACGCTGGCGGTGGCACGACGATCAACACGTCGAGCGTGACGACGAGCGGCTCGCAGACCTACGGTGACAACGTGACGCTTGCGTCGAACGCGACGTTTGCGGGCACGGACGTGACGTTCGGCGGCCAGGTGACGGGTGCGAAGTCGATCACGGTGAACGACACCGGCACGACGACGTTCGGTGGCAACGTGTCGGTGGCAAGCCTCGCGACGGACTCGGCCGGTACGACGGCGATCAACGCGTCGTCGATCGTGACAACGGGCTCGCAGACCTATGGCGACAACTTGACGGTCAACACGAATGCGGTTCTCGACGGCGTGAACGTGAGCTTCGACCAGACGGTGAATGGCACGAAGTCTCTGTCAGTCAACGACACGGGCACGACGACGTTCTCGGGTGCGGTGAGCCTGGGCGGCCTGTCGACGACGGGTGGCGGGGCGACGGCGCTCAATGGCGGCACGGTGACGACGGCCGGCGGCGGCCAGAGCTACGGCAATGCGGTGACGCTCGGTGCGGCCACGACTCTCGACGACATCTCCGGTGGCAACATCACCTTCGGCAGCACGCTGGACGGTGGTCAGACGCTGGCGGTGAACACGTCCGGTACGACGACGTTTAGCGGCCTGGTGGGCA
>Ga0247832_1000350_pt1 | contig 95712 bp, 106 predicted proteins | sample LaCruzMarch2015__10_FD_192407 | JGI IMG/M metagenome (GOLD analysis project Ga0247832, IMG submission 192407) | Freshwater microbial communities from meromictic Lake La Cruz, Castile-La Mancha, Spain - LaCruzMarch2015_4m | ecosystem: Environmental > Aquatic > Freshwater > Lake | place: Spain... | reverse complement strand
TTCTTTACTACCTGTCATCAACTAAAAAGAAAGCGCGGCAGCTTTTAGGCATCCGCGCTCTTTTGGGTCTTTATTCGTTGGTAGGCTCGATTGGACTCGAACCAACGACCCCCACCATGTCAAGGTGGTGCTCTAACCAGCTGAGCTACGAGCCTATTTAAGCCCTTAAGTTTATCACCGGCGCCGCACTTGGGTCACCCCTTTGACCTCTTCTAGGCTATTTTGTACTAATCGCAGTGCTTCTGAGTCTTTAATTTCAACGGTTAAGAGTATTTGGGCTAGCCCTTTCTTGACAGACTTCCGTAAGTCAATGACATGAACACCTTGTCTTGTCAGAATCTCAAATAGCTCACGCATTAACTCTGGACGATCCAATCCAGTGACGGCTAAATCTGCCGGGAATACCCGTTTTGCATCACTCGTAGGCAAAGCTTCTGTAGAGATTGCATTCCATTCAGTCTGAATCACCCGCTCTGGCGCCCTTTCTAAAAGAGCGCGAAAGGTTTTGCATGACCTTCTATGAATCGATACCCCTCGCCCTTGCGTAATAAAACCGGCAATAGCATCAGGAGGCACAGGCCGGCAACAACGGGCTAGTTGCGTCAGTAAAGAATCTACCCCCACTACCAAGACATCGCTAGCTTGACCTTGCTTACGACTGCTTTGTCTAAGAATAATTTCAGGGGTAGCAGGAGCTACTTTAGTATCTGCTTTTTGCTCTGCCTTTGTTTCAGGCTTTGCATGTAATGAGGTCTCCTCATCATCAAGCGCATTAAACCAAGATCGCACTCGCGTACGAGCCCTTTGGGATCTGAGGTAATTACGGTCAGGGCTAATCCAATCGCGCGAAGGTCCACCATGCTTCACAGCGATGATATCCACAGTTTGACCATTTTGTAATGGGGTATCTAAGGGAACCATGGCGCCATCTAGCTTCGCACCTCTGCAGCGATGACCTAAATCAGTATGAACTGCATATGCAAAATCAATTGGGGAGGAGCCCTTCTCTAAAGAAATCACCTTCCCCAGTGGAGTAAGCACATAAATATGATCATCAATTTCATGATGTTTAAGCTGCTCCCATGCATCTTCCTTCCAAGAGATTAGTTGCCTTGCCCAAGCAATCTGGCGCTCATAAGCTAGCGCAGCGCTATGAGTACCAGCTTGATGTGCTGGATTGAGATTTACATTGCTATTGGCATTTTTAGGTGGGGTAGCAGCACCTACATAAGCTCCCTCTTTGTACCGCCAATGCGCAGCTAAACCATATTCTGCTTGTTGGTGCATTTCTTGAGTACGTACCTGTATCTCAAAGGCAGCACCGTTTTCATCCATGACAACAGTATGCAGTGATTGATAGCCGTTCGGTTTTGGCCTGGCAATGTAATCATCAAACTCTCGGGGCACTGGCTGCCAAAGGTGATGAACCAGACCTAAGGTGGCATAACAAGATTTTAGGTCTGGCACGAGCACTCGAAAAGCTCTCACGTCATACAGGTTAGCAAAATCTAGCGACTTGCCTTGCATCTTTTTCCAGATGCTGTAGATATGCTTTGGTCGCCCTTGAACTTCGCTAACAATATGGGCGGCGCTTAACTCTTCTTTCAGGCGCAAAACAATTTGCTCAATAAAGGATTCACGCTCAATGCGCTTGCCATCGAGCATTTTGGCAATCTCGCGATAGAGATCAGGAGAGAGCACCCTAAATGCTAAATCTTCCATTTCCCATTTCATTTGCCAAATACCTAGACGATTGGCTAAAGAGGCATCAATATTCAGAATCTCTTGGGCCCATGCATGAGGCATCTCTATTTTTTCGTGGGTAATCCATCTCAGGGTCTGCAAACGAGAGGCTAGATAAATGAGAACTACGCGTAAATCATCTCCAAACGCTAGGAGCATTTTGCGTAGCATCTCTTCTTGCCCAGAAATACTTTTACCACCATCATCACGCACTAACTTTGCTTGGGCTTGGCGCAATCCACGATAACCAATTAGCAGTTTTGCTGGCTCTTCGCCAATCAGCTTAATAAGTGCTTCTTTGCCATGCGTGCGCGCAATATTACTAGCAGCCGTCAAGCTCGCCTCATCAAGATGAAGATCTTGCAGTATTTGGAGAACACCAGCAGCGTGCTCTTCTGCTGGCTCCCCATACCAACCGTCAACTATTTTGTGGTTCTCAGGAGGGGTTGTCATTGATAGCTCGTTTAAACAAGCAGTTAATAGGACTTATCTAAAGAATTCTTTTGCTAAAGCCACTTGCTCTGCTTTAACAAAAGCAGGTGCATGGCCTACCCTAGGAATTTCTATAGAACGCGCATAAGGGTTTAGCTCACACATCTCCGCTACAGTTTTGGCTGAGAGTAAATCAGATTCACCGCCACGCACAATCAGCATCGGAATATGGATCTGCTTAAAAGCATGCCACATCGCCATCTCACCCGCTTTTGCCATGATAGGATTTACTGATGCAAATGGTACAGAGATATCAGGGTCGTAATGCATCCCCCATAGCCCCCCTTTTTCTATGAGCATAGGGCCGTTATAAATCTCCCACTCTTGCGGGGTATGCTCACCAAATGAAGCACAAATCGTATTTAAACGCTCCAAGGCATCAGTACGATTGGCAAATGCAAAGGGTTGTCCAACATAGGAGCTTAAGCGTTTAATTGCTTCGGGCTCAATACGTGGACCGACATCATTTAGCAGCATCCGAGCAATCGGATTATTGGGCATCGAGGCATATACCATTCCGATTAATCCACCCATCGAGGTTCCGAACCAATCGACTTGAGAAACTCCTAGATGCTTTATCAAGTTCGCCATATCTGCGACATATTGAGGAAGCGCATAGTTCATTGGATTTTGCAATCGATCTGAATTTCCGCGTCCTACAACATCAGGGCATACGACGTAATAGTCTTGGCACATCGCCTGTGCTAGCGTATTAAAGTCACTACCACGCCGAGTTAAGCCATGGACACACAGTAAGACCTTAGGGTTATGGGGACTACCCCAAGCGTGATAAGCCATTCGATGAGGGCCATCAGGACTAGTACAGTTAACAAAGAAAGTATCGCCTTGGTGCACAACATCACTAGCAAACTGCATTGGCGCTAGATCTTCATCTCCCACTTCTGGCTGTAAAGTGACGTGATCGATACCATGCTTTGCCAATAACATCTGATGAATAATTACCAACATTTCTGGCCACTTTGCCATATCCTCTATCTCGATATGACCAATCAAAGCTGGAAAGTTGGGGGTCATTTCCCAAACATGTAAATCATGCACAGCTAATACACCGGGCATTTTCTTTAAATCGCGCCCGACCTCTAGATAGTCAATATGCAACGGTACACCTTCCATCAAGAAGTGATATGACTCACGCAAGATGGAGAAGGTCGACTTCAAAATCAGTAATGAAACAAAAATAGAAAGCAAGGCATCAGCTGGCATCCAGCCGGTAAATTGAATGATCAAACCAGCGAGCAATGCGCCAACTGAGCCGAGTAGATCACCCATGACATGCACTAATGCAGCGCGGGTATTAACACTCTTTTTATCGTGCGAGAGAACCCAAGCAACCAAGATATTCATCAACAAGCCAATAAATGCGACGATGCTTACGGTAAAGCCGTCAACTTGATGTGGGGTAAAGAAGCGGCTAATCGCCTCACTCACAATCCATACCACTAAGGCTAGCATGGCAATACCATTAACAAAGGCAGCTAAAGCTTCAGCACGACCAAATCCAAATGAATGTTTGGGTGATGGTGGTCGCCTAGAAATCATTTGCGCTAATAAGGCTAAGCCAAGAGCTGCAGCATCGGTCACCATATGACCAGCATCCGAAAGCAATGCCAGAGAACCTGCAAAGTAAGCTGCTGCTGCCTCTACCCCAGAAAAACCAAGAGTGAGGATAAGGGCGATTAACAGTAGATTCTGATTAGAAGCTTGCCGAGTATGGGTATGGTCAGCATCCCCGCGCTTATGGGCATGAAGAGCGCGCTCTTCTACTGAGCTCGTCTGAGAAGGATTTACTGTAGAGATATGAGTGGGATCAGACATAGTGATCCCATTATTTCATTAAATGATGTCAGGAGTTAAAAACCCGCAACGTCAACAGGGGCACCAGTCTTGGCCAGCACTTCATCTTTAGTGACACCAGGAGCTAACTCAACTAACTTTAGCCCTTGGGGAGTGATATCGAGCACGCATAAGTCAGTAATGATGCGGCTAATTACTCCCACTCCAGTTAAAGGCAAGGTGCAATGGGGCAATATCTTGATTTCTTCAGTGCCATCCTTCTTTTTCGCAACGTGCTCCATTAAAACCACGACATGTTTTACGCCAGCTACTAGGTCCATTGCACCGCCCATACCCTTGACCATTTTTCCTGGAATCATCCAATTAGCTAAATCACCGTGCTCGCTTACTTGCATCGCACCTAGAATAGCGATATTGATTTTGCCAGCACGAATCATGCCAAAGGAATCAGCTGAAGAGAAAATTGAAGAGCCTGGTAAGGTAGTAACCGTTTGCTTACCTGCATTAATCAGATCGGCATCAATCGTCTCTTCAGTAGGAAAGGGACCTATCCCCAATAGCCCATTTTCAGATTGAAGCCACACTTCGATCTCTTTTGGCACGTAATTGGCAACTAAGGTTGGCATACCAATACCTAAGTTAACGTAGTAACCATCTTTTAGCTCTTTAGCAGCACGCGCTGCCATTTGTTCTCTATTCCAAGGCATATCAATCTTCCTAAATATCTATCTGTACTATCAATGTGTTGTGCAATTAAGCGACCGTTGTTAAAGTGCGCTGTTCAATACGTTTTTCTGGATGGGCATTAAGTACCAAGCGATGAACATAGATTCCGGGAGTGTGAATCTCATCTGGATCTAATTGGCCGTTCTCTACAATTTCTTCAACTTCAGCAACGGTAATCTTGCCAGCCATCGCCACTACAGGATTGAAATTGCGAGCGGTGTAGCGATAAACTAAATTACCAGATTTATCAGCCTTCCACGCCTTCACCAAAGAAATATCAGAAACGATGGCACGCTCCATAATGTACGTCTCACCATCGAATTCTTTTTCTTCTTTGCCTTGGGCAACTAAGGTACCCACACCAGTCTTGGTATAAAAAGCTGGAATGCCACAACCACCTGCGCGTAACTTCTCAGCTAATGTCCCTTGGGGGGTGAATTCCAACTCTAATTCCCCTGCCAAGAATTGACGTTCAAATTCTTTGTTCTCGCCCACATAAGAGGCCACCATCTTTTTCACCTGACGAGAATTGAGCAATAAACCTAAGCCAAAACCATCAACTCCCGCATTATTGCCAATTGCCGTAAGGTTTTGTGCGCCTAAGACTTCAACAGCCTTAATTAAAGCCTCAGGGATTCCACAGAGCCCAAAACCGCCAAAAGCCAGTTTCTGACCATCTTTTAAGATATCCCGCAAGGCATCTACTGCCGATGGATAGGTTTTATTCATTAATGTTGTCCTAATATTGCCAAAAAGGGTAAAAACGCAATCATAACGCTTTAGGCTTGTGGGCTAAGCACCAAAGGGCGCTAATCTGGCCATAAAGCCCGCTAGAACTACACTAGGTGTGACAATGGTAAATGGCTTATTTTTGAAAAACTTCGGAGAAATTGAAATGAATGCCCAGGAATTAGTTGAGCAATTTGGACCCAGGGACTCCATGGACTATGACTTGGTCATTGTTGGCGGAGGGCCAGCTGGCCTATCTGCTGCCATTAAAGCAAAACAACTTGCCAATGAATCTGGCAAAGAAATTAGCGTATGCGTCTTAGAAAAAGGCTCAGAAATCGGTGCCCATATTCTGTCAGGCGCAGTAATGGATCCTAAGGCCTTAACTGAGCTATTTCCTAACTGGAAGGAGCTAGGCGCCCCCTTAAATACCAAAGTTACCGAGGACGAGTTTTTATTTCTGACCAAGAAAAGCTCTTTTCAGGTTCCCAATTGGATGCTGCCTGCCTGTTTTAAGAATGAAGGCAACTACATCGTGAGCTTGGCTAACGTGACCCGCTGGCTCAGTCAACAAGCAGAAAACCTCGGTGTAGAAATCTTTCCAGGCTTTCCTGCTGCACAAATTTTATATAACGAGCAAGGTGCAGTTAGTGGCGTAATTACGGGCTCTATGGGTTTAGATAAAGAAGGTCAGCCTACTGATCAATTTGCACTGGGCATGGAGCTACGGGCTAAGTACACCTTATTTGCTGAAGGTTCACGCGGTCACCTTGGCAAGCAACTCATTAGTAAATATGGTTTAGATACCGATGCCGACCCCCAAAGCTATGGACTTGGTATCAAAGAGTTATGGGAAGTCGACCCCTCTCAGAGTAAGCCTGGTTTAGTGGTACACACTGCTGGTTGGCCACTAGAGAGCGATACCTATGGGGGCTCTTTTTTATATCATCTTGGTGATAACAAAGTGTCCGTTGGTTTAGTAGTGGGTCTTTCCTATAAGAACCCCTACCTCTCCCCCTTTGAAGAATTCCAACGCTATAAATTACATCCTAAAATTCGGGAAACATTTACAGGTGGCAAACGTATTTCTTATGGGGCTCGCGCCCTCACTGCTGGTGGCTTAAATAGCCTACCTAACACCGTATTTCCTGGTGGTGCCTTGATTGGTTGCGAGGCGGGCTTTTTAAATGCCTCACGCATTAAAGGTAGTCATGCTGCCATTAAGACTGGCATGCTTGCGGCGCAAGCAGCAGTAGCAGCACTCAATGAGAATCGCTCTGCTGACATCCTGAGTGCTTACCCAGAGGCATTTAAACAAAGCTGGTTGTATACCGAACTGAGTCAAGCGCGTAACTTTAAACCCTGGATGTCTAAAGGACTGTATGTTGGCACCCTCATGGTGGGCTTAGAGCAAAAACTATTGGGCGGGAAGATGCCTTGGACAGTACACCTTAAGCATGCCGATCATGAATGCTTAGAGCCAGCAGAAATGCATCAAGTAATTGATTACCCCAAACCCGATGGCAAGATTACTTTTGATCGTCTTTCTTCTGTCTTTATTTCTAATACGAACCATGCCGAGAACCAACCCATTCATCTCACATTAAAAGATGCTTCAGTACCAGTTGATCTCAACCTCAAAACCTATGCTGGTCCAGAACAGCGCTACTGCCCTGCCGGTGTTTATGAATACATTGAGAAAGACGGTAAACCTGCGCTACAGATTAATTCACAAAATTGTGTCCATTGCAAAACCTGTGACATCAAAGACCCGAGTCAAAACATCATTTGGATTACCCCCGAAGGTGGTGGTGGCCCTAACTACGCAGCGATGTAATTACTAGCGATCAGCGTGGCGCCGTGGCCTTAACTTCTGAATCGCCATACCGGCTAGCCCACAGGCCAAAGCTGACATTACAAAAACGTTACGTGCTTGAGATACATCCCATAACCAGCCCGCGCACAATCCACCTATAGTGCCACCCAGGCCATATGAGACAGTTGCCATCAGGGCTTGGCCACGGGCTTGCAAAGGGCCTGTAAACCAACGCTGGAGTAATTTAGTTGCGGCACTATGGTGGGCTGCAAAAGTACCAGCATGCATCACTTGGGCAATGATCAAGACTGAGGTAATAGGGAAAAAAGCAATGAGCGCAAAGCGAATAACCCCCACCCCAAACGAGGCCTGCAACACGATCTCAGGGTCTAGGCGACTGAGTACTTTGCTCTGAAAATAAAAGAAGATCACTTCAGCAAATACACCTAAAGCCCAGAACAAACCAATCTGAAATTTGTTGTAACCCAAATCGGCTAAGTAAAGAGAATAAAATACATACAAAGCGGCATGAGCAAAGACCATAAAAAATCCAGAAAGCAAAAACCACCGTACATCTGGATTCAATAAGACCACTAAGAGCTCGCCTTTGATCATCTTGCGGCGCTCCATCTTAGGCTCATGTAGTCTAAAAGTGACTAGAGCTAAGGCAATTAAAATAATACTGCCCACAATCGGATAAAGCTCAATACTCTTGCGCTCAAATAACTCTCCCGCAATGAGGACCATTGCGATAAAACCAATAGAACCCCATAAACGTAAACGCCCATAACGTTTATCAAAAGAGTTATCTTTGAATAGAGCATGGACTGTTGCCGACTCACCTAAAGGCATCAAACTACTAAGGATGGTATGCAAGACAAACATCCAAATGAAAAAGGCAATGTAACTGTGTAAAAAATAGATAGACAGAAAAACCAATGCCGCTAGGCAGGCACAAAAGCGAATAATACTAATGCGATTAGAAAGGTAGTCTGCTAACCAGCCCCAAGAAAATGGACCCACTATGCGAGTAATTTGTAACATCGACATCAATACAGCAATCTCAATTACATTAAAGCCGCGATCTAAAAAGAACAGGCTGGCATAAGGAGACACTAAGCCAACATAAGCAAAATATAAAAAGAAAAAGGACCCGAAGGCCCAGCGCACTGAGGGTGTCATTTACTTGTATTAATCTTTGTGCGAGCTTAATCTATTTTTGAACCAGGACGTGCTGCCGGAATTGGTGGATGCTGATGAATAACATCACCACATTGCGCACGATGGCGTAAGGCATGATCCATCAATACTAAAGCTAACATCGCTTCAGCAATGGGGGTTGCCCGAATACCCACGCAAGGATCGTGACGACCTTTGGTTTGAATGGTAATCGGCTTGCCATCAAGATCAATGGATTCTTTTGGGCTCAAAATACTGGAGGTAGGTTTAATTGCAATCGATACTCTGAGATCTTGCCCACTAGATATACCGCCTAAAGTACCCCCGGCATTATTGCTAGCAAACCCATCAGGATGCAATTCATCGCCATGCTCACTACCACGTTGTGCCACTGACTTAAAGCCAGAACCGATTTCTACCCCTTTGACTGCATTAATCCCCATCATGGCATGCGCAATGTCAGCATCTAACTTATCAAACAGAGGCTCGCCTAAACCAATTGGGACATTACTTGCGCGAACTTCAATTCGTGCACCACAAGAATCCCCTGCTTTACGAAGCTCATCCATATAGGCTTCTAGTTGAGGAACCATTTCCATATTGGCTGCAAAAAACGGATTATCTTCAATGGCTGCAGCTGCTTTAAATGGAATCTCAATATCTCCTAACTGGCTCATATAGCCATAAAACTGCATGCCATATTTTTCCTTGAGCCATTTCTTGGCAATCGCTGCCGCAGCAACCACTGGTGCAGTAAGCCGAGCAGAAGAACGGCCACCACCACGCGGATCACGTAAGCCATATTTAAAGTGATAGGCGTAATCAGCATGGCCAGGTCTAAATGCCTTCAAAATCTCACTGTAGTCTTGACTACGATGATCAGTATTGCGAATAAGTAGTGCAATAGGTGCGCCAGTCGTTAGCCCCTCATATACCCCTGACAAAATTTCAACTTTATCTTCTTCTTTACGCTGGGTAACATGACGTGATGTACCAGGTTTACGACGATCTAAGTCATTTTGTATATCAGCCTCACAAAGCGACATTCCTGGTGGGCAGCCGTCAACCACAGCTCCAATAGCGGGACCATGGGATTCACCAAAAGTAGTGACAGTAAAGAGAAGACCTAATGTGTTGCCTGACATGCCCTCATTATCTCATTTGTCAGAAAAATGGGCCCAAACAGGCCCATAAATGCAATGTATAACTTGGAAGATCAGCCGTTAGTCTTGGTTGTTTCCTCTGGCCAATCCCGAATATAGGCTTTGAGCATCGAGTTCTCAAAATCTTGAGCCTCTACAACCGACTTAGCAACGTCATAAAAAGAAATCACACCCATTAGCATTTTTTGATCTATTACTGGTAAATATCGAGTGTGGTCAACGAGCATCATGCGACGCACCTCATCAATTTCAGTCTCCATATTGCAAGAGATTGGCTTGGAATTCATGACGGATTTGACGTGCAACCCATCTAAGGTTCCATGGTGAGTAGCTAAGGCTGCAATCACCTCACGAAAAGTCAGAATACCTACTAGCTTGTCGTACTCCATCACCACTAAGGAGCCAATATCATGCTCACTCATAACCAACACAGCCGTTTGTAGTGGGGTTTCTGGGGCTACAGTAAAGAGGGTGCCACCCTTTACACGCAAAATGTCACGAACTTTCATTTGATCTCCAGAAAATAGTCACTTGTAGAGAAACAATATAGTCTTAAGCCCTTGCACAATCAAGGGTTCTATCGAAAGTTTCAGTAGCGAATAACCCTTATGACACCAGTACGAACGCTAGGTAAGTTAGCCACAAATACCGCCCCTGCCAAGGTGATCCACCAAGTAAGATAGATCCAAATCAAGGCTAAAGGGAATATGGCAAAGGCTCCATAAACTGTCTTATAAAAAGCCGTATTCGTTAAAAAGAGACCAAATCCAAATTTCATTAACTCAAATGACAAAGCTGCAACGAGGGCGCCGCTAAAAGCATCTGCCCATAAAATCTTGGAATAAGGCAAGATTTTATAAACCACCGTAAATACCGCAATTGCCAAGAGTACAGGGACTACTGTGGCTATCAGACTTAAGCCAAAACTCAAAGATTCAGTCCACCCCCCAGACGCACTGAGCAAGAGACCGCTTAAATAGGTACCAACACCAAGTAAGATAGGGCCCAAAATTGTGGCGGCCGCATAGATAGCGATTTTCTTCAAAATGGGTCGTCTTTGAGTCACCCGAAATATTTGATTAAAGGCTCCTTCAATCACTGCCAATGTCATGATGGTTGTAATCACTAAGCCCAAGAGACCCAATAAAGTCAAACCTTTAGCTTTACTGGAAAACTGGTCAAGATAATTAAAAACCTGCTCATTTAAACCACCTGGCATATAAGTATCTAGGAGCCACCCCTGAAAGGCGTACTTAATTTTGATAACACTAGGCAAATATCCAATCAATATGGATGCAACTGTTAGCATTGGGACCAATGACAAAGTGGTGGTAAATGCGAGACTAGCAGCAATCTGTTGCAAATTTTGACCGCGATTGCGCTCCCATATCTCTTTCCCAAGAGAGAGCCATAATTGAGGATTACGAAATAGGCGCATCGCCGTATCATAAGAGAAGAAGATGATCCAATCCGATATTTTAGTTTTGTACTACTCCCGCTATGGCGCCACTAGAGATCTAGCTCGCTTGATTGCGGAGGGTATTGAGAGTGTTCCTGGGGCTAACGCCCGTCTTCGAACCGTACCGGCAATCTCGACTGTTTGTGAAGCAATCGAGGCTAGCGTACCGGCTGATGGCGCTCCCTATGTTGAATATGCTGATTTACAAGAATGTATTGGACTAGCTCTTGGCTCTCCCACCCGCTTTGGCAATATGGCCGCTCCCATGAAATACTTTTGGGATGGCAGTGCTTCGCAGTGGCTTAGTGGCGCACTCATTGGTAAGCCAGCCTGTGTATTTACCAGTACTGGCAGTCTTCATGGCGGTCAAGAGAGCACCCTGCTGACCATGATGATTCCCTTACTCCATCATGGCATGATGATTGTGGGCCTACCCTATAGCGAACCTGATTTAATGAGTACGAGTACGGGCGGTAGCCCCTATGGACCAAGTCATTTAGCCCATGCCGATGCTAGCGAACCCATCAGCGCCGAAGAACAAAGACTAGCCAAAGCCCAAGGCAAAAGACTTGCCCAGATCGCTCTCAAACTCATCTAGATATAAAGCAGCCATGTTTAAAAAGCGATTAGAAAAGAATCCCTATCAATTAATGGCTTTTGCCGCTTTTGTTGATCTGTTCATCCTGTGCGTTTGTTGGGAATGGTTTATTTCCCCGTTGCGTCCTGGTGGCTCTTGGTTGATTCTGAAAGGCATCCCCTTGTTATTTGCCATTCCTGGGATTTGGCACGGTAAGGTCTACACCATGCAGTGGGCCTCAATGCTAATTCTGCTATATGCCACCGAGGGACTGGTTCGCATTCTAGAGACAGGGGCTAATTTTTGGCTAGCTGCCCTAGAAACCCTGCTAGCTACTATTGGCTTTATTTGCTTGCTGATCTATCTCAAACCGATTAAAGCAAGAGCAAAGATTCTGAAAAAGCAACAAGCACAAGTTAAGTAAAGTGATCGGGATCTCGGTTTAAGCACTGTATCGCTCTCCAAAAGGCTTTAAATCCCCAGCTAGGCTTAATTTAGGCTTTTTCTCTAAATTTTTCATATTTCTGTCATTTTCCTGTCATCCCACAGGATTTCTCAGGCGTTGTATCGCCATAGAGGAGACAAATATGTCAACAAGACTCAAACGTTGGGCCCGCGCAATTCAGCAGATTGATTTGTCCAAAAGGACAGATCCAGAAACAGCCATTGGCTACTTAGATAGCAAATACCGCGATATTGCTTGGCGCTACATTCGAATTCTAGGCTTTGAACGCACCATCAGCTTCATGGCTAGCAACAACTTTCATCCAGAATAAGACTCTAGACTCAAAATCACCCCAGATTAGGCAACTATCTGGGGTTTGGTGTTATTAGGGGCTCTTCCTTAGGTCTAAACACCCAAAATGCCAATAGCACCACGGCTAAACAGGCGCAAGTTCCAGAGAACATAAAAGCATAGCCTGGCCCCACTGACTCATAAAGCCAGCCAAAGATAAATGACGCTGGAAATAGCATTAAACCGGATGTCAGGTTAAACCACCCAAAAGCAGTACCTGCCATGCCAGGAGGAGCTAAGTCTGCCACTAAGGCTTTCTCAACCCCTTCAGTGGCTGCTTTAAATAGGCCATACAGTCCAAATAAAGCGAACAGCATCCCAATAGAAATTCCGGGTAAGCCCATCGCGAAATAAAAGAAGGCAAATACGCACCAGGCAATCACAATCAGATACTTACGGCCAAAACGATCAGATAGGGCTGAAAGTGGTGTACCAAATACTGTGGTGATCAAAGATATAGTCGCCCACATCAAAGGTATCTGCTCCTGTGGCACCCCTAATTCTCTAGCCCTTAGTAATAAGAACATATCCGATGAATTTCCTAAGGCAAATATTCCGACCGTCAGGATGTAGCGTTTAAATTGCGGGGAAAGACCTGCTAGCGACCAAGAAAAGGGGGGGCTCTTCACTTGCTCTTCGCGAGCGGGTTCTCGCAGGCAAAGCGCCAAAATAACGGTAAAGACCCCTGGCACAATTGCCCAGAGAAAAATATCTCTCAAGGGGACATTAAGCCAAAGCAAGAAGGCTGCCAATAATGGGCCCACTACTGCCCCAGCATTATCCATCGAGCGGTGCAATCCATAGGTAATACCCCGTTGATTTGCTGGCACACTTTGCGCAAGCAAGGCATCACGCGGTGAGCTTCTAAGACCCTTTCCTAGTCGATCGGTAAAACGAATACATAAAACCCACATCCAAGAGCTAGCGATGGCGATCAGAGGTCGGCCTATCGCTGCCATAAAGTAGCCCACCACTATCCATGGTTTGGTTTTTTTAGTCTTATCAACGATCACGCCTGAGACTAATTTAAAAATACTAGAGGTTGCCTCGGCAACTCCTTCAATCAGACCCAATGCTTTAGGTCCGGCCATCAAAACCGAAGCTAAATACAGCGGCATTAAGGGGTAGAGCATTTCGCTCGCAGCATCATTAAAGAAGCTGATGAGACCAATTAACCAAACAGTTTTAGGAAGAGAAAAGAGATTTTTAAACATATAGATGCCATGATGCACTGAATTTTGACTCATTAAATAAACAGCTCAATATTGTCATAAATACTTGAAAGTAGAGGCAATAAATCGTAGGATTGGAGGGTTGGCGAAAGCCCACCATAAAAACAGATTAAAAAAAATAGATCTCTCTTTAAAGGAATGCATCATGAATCAAAAAAAATTAGTCAAACAAATGTTAAAAAAGCTTGATAAGTTAGAAGCTGATAGAGAGAAATTGATCGACAAGTTAGCCAAGACTTTAGATAAGATGGAAAAAGCTGCGCCTGCTAAAAAAGCACCAGCAAAAAAAGTAGCTGCTAAGAAGGTTGCTGCTAAAAAAGCACCAGCGAAAAAAGCAGCTGCTAAGAAGGTTCCTGCTAAAAAAGCACCAGCGAAAAAAGCAGCTGCTAAGAAGGTGGCTCCACCTCCAGTTGCCGCTTAATTTACTAGCAAAGTATTGGACTCTGTCTTGTGAGTAAGTTAGATCACCCTTATGAGGCAGAGCTAGAGCTTTTACAAATTCAATTAGTCAAACTTCAGCATCACATTATTGAAAAAGGTACGCGTCTTCTGGTCATATTGGAAGGCCGTGATACCGCCGGTAAAGATGGCACCATCAAAAGAATTACCGAACACCTTAGCCCAAGAGATAGTCGAGTAGTCGCATTAAATAAACCTTCCTCTCGCGAAGAAGGTGAATGGTATTTTCAGAGATATGTCGCAGAGCTACCTAGCGCTGGTGAGTTGGTTATTTTCAACCGCAGTTGGTATAACCGCGCTGGTGTTGAAAAAGTAATGGGCTTTTGTACTGATGCGCAATACAAACAGTTTATGGGTTCTGTAAATGAATTCGAGTCTTTGCTAGTGAACTCGGGTACTCAGATTATTAAATACTACCTAGACATCAATAAAGAAGAGCAGGCTAAGCGCCTTAAAGATCGTGCTATTGATCCCTTAAAGCAGTGGAAGATTAGCCCGATTGATAGTCAAGCCCAAAAGATGTGGAAACCCTATAGCATTGCACGTAATCTAATGCTCGAGAAAACGAGTAGCGTAGATGCACCTTGGACTGTCATAGATGCCAATGATAAAAAATTGACGCACCTCAATTTAATCCGGGATCTTTTATCTCGCGTCAATTATCCGAGTAAGGATAAGAAGATTCTCAAGGTAGACTCGAAAATAGTGCGGCCCTGCCCGCCTCTCTCAAATGCATTACCCAAGCTCGCTAAATAACTTTAATTATCTAAAGAATTGTTGAGCTTCTTCTATCAGCTGTGCTGGTAGCTCCTCTGGAATGTAGTGACCACAAGCTAGCGATCTTCCTGTAACATCCCTCGCGACCTTTTCCCAATCATGTAGTGGTGCAAAACAGCTGTTTACTAATCCATGCTCGCCCCATAACACGCGCAGGGGCATTGTGATCTCTTTTCCGAGTAATCGATCAGCACGATCATGCTCTAGGTCAATTGTTGCGGCAGCTCGGTAGTCTTCGCACATGGCGTGCATGCTTTGAAGATTGCTAACACCAGCAAGATATTGAGCCCAACAAGCAGGATCAAAAATATCCGTACCAGCATGGCGCCCCATATGGTTTTTAAGCCAAAACTCGGGGTTTGCTGCAATCATAGTTTCTGGAACGGGCTCAGGCTGAATTAAGAAGAACCAATGCCAATATCCCTTAGCAAATGCCATGGTGGTGTTTTCATACATCGTCAGGGTTGGTGAAATATCTAACACCATTACTCGTAGAACACTCTCTGGAAAATCCATTGCTAAGCGATGAGAGACACGACCCCCACGATCATGACCCATCAAGAAAAACTGTTTATACCCAAGGGTCTGCATCACGGCGTGCTGATCTGCAGCCATCGATCTTTTGGAATAGGTGGAATGATCAGACTTGCCATGCGGCTTTGAAGAAGCCCCGTAGCCACGCAAATCAGTTACTACTACGGAATATTGTTTGGCCAATTGCGGTGCAACTCGGTGCCAAATCGCTTTGGTTTGTGGAAAACCATGTAGCAAAAGTAATGGCGGACCAGAGCCACTGCTCTGACAAGCAATTTCTATTAAACCATCTGCCGAGTGAACAGTAATTGTTTTTTGCTCAAACCCAGGAATCTGAAAAGTCATTGCGCTGTCTAATAAAAAAGAGCCTCCTAAATCAAGAGGCTCTTTTAATTTGAATACCCATCACCGATTAGCCATGGTTTCAATTTCAGCGACAGTGACATAGCCTTTGTTCTGAGAATCAATATAACTAAAATTACTGTAGATACGAGGCATGCAACCCTTAGCTTCATCTAGAGTTAATTTGCCATCACGATTGGTATCGCATTTTGCAAAACGCTCTGCGATTTCTTGATTACGCGCGGCATCTTGAGCAAAGACTTGAATGGGTGCGACAACAATAAGCGCCAGCCCAACGGTAAATAGACTTTTCAGTGAGGAATTCATTTGCTATCTCTTATTTAGCAGAAGTTTCCATTGCGGCAAGAACCACTTTCTTGGCCATAGCAACAAATGACTCTACTGATCCACTACCAGTCCTAAAGGATTCCCCTTGAATAGTCACCAAGCCTTCACCCAACAAGACTTTTGATTGACTATCAACAATCTTGCTTTCCACCACCATTGCAGGTGTTTTAGCGTTCAGGCCACCTGCATAGGCTGCTGCATTCGTAGCCAATCCAATTGGTGTGAAGTTCCATGGCTTCAAATAATCATTAGAACTTTCAGCGCCTGTAATACCAACAGAAACACGTGCTACACCTGGGCCAGGTTGCGTGACGATCTTGATATTTCCGCGACCTTGTACCGCCTCAATCATTGAAGCCTGTAGGGCAGCTTTTGCTTGATTAATGGAATCACTCGTAATTTGTTGAGTGGTATTTTGATTTAAGTAAATTGGGTCAAGAATCACGGCTGTGTATGCACTAGGGCTAACGCCAGTAATGCGATATCTCCAGATGCGCACATCCGACTGACTGGTGGATACTGGCTGCAGGAGTGAATAGTTAGGCAAGAATCCGGATTTAGGCATTGGCTCGCTAGCCAACTTAGTGGTATTACTACATGCAGCTAATACAGCGGCAAAAGAAATTGAGAGTGCGATGGCGCCTAATTTTTTCATTTTTATTCCCATGTGAGGTATCAGCAAATTACGTGTATTTCGATCATCATAACCGCCCTTGGTGATTATGGGGTAATGGCTAATATCAGGGGGCCGGGCAAGGCATTAAACTCCCCGACTTCTGGTGCAATGCAGGTTTGCACTCGACTGGCGCACTTAAAGGCTTAGTCGTGACAGATGGAGAGTTATCCCGTTTTTGGGGTGGTGATGTGCTATTTTGTGAGCTTGCAGCCACGGTAGGGGCACTTGGCGCGCTCGTGGAAGCCACAGATCGATAGAACTCCTGATCACTGCCCGGACACGGCATTAAAGCCCCTGTCTTGGCATTGATGATTGGCTTGCACTGAGGATCAGCTTCCAAGCGAGCCTCCAACTTATTGACGGTACACCCATTAAGAAATACAGAAATGGCAAGCAAGACTATTGGCAGGAGTTTTTTTAATTTTGTCATGGATCTATTCTAGGATAAACAGATGCTCTTTAAAAGTGGCAATATATTACTGTTGACCTAATTAGAACGATGAAAGAGGATCTGTATGAACAAAGAGGCTTTTGAAAAAGGCTTGCAAACTCGACGTGAAGTTTTGGGACCAGAATACGTAGATAGCTCGATTGCTAATGCCGGTGAGTTTAATATGCCCATGCAAGAACTAGTGACTGAATACGCTTGGAATGCCATTTGGAATCGCCCAGGTTTAGATCGTCGCTCTAGAAGCATGATTAACCTTGCCATGCTAACTGCACTTAACCGCCCACATGAACTTAAGCTGCATTTGAAAGGCGCCATTAATAACGGCCTGACTAAAGATGAGATTAGAGAAATACTGATGCAAACCGCAATTTATTGTGGCGTGCCAGCCTCAATTGATAGCTTTAGATGCGCTAAAGAAGTTTTTACAGAAATGGGTATTTAAATACACTGAAATCTAAAAGCGCTGGGCGAGCGTAAAAGAGATTAGCCCAAGATGATTTAATCTACGACAAAATTAAAATAGGTGTCTGGAAATGGTTCATTCTCATAAGTAAAATGCCACCACTCCATCTCATAAGGCTTAAACCCATATTTTTGCATTAGAGATCTTAAAAGCAGTCGATTTGCTCTTTGTTCTAGCGAGGCGCCACTGTATTTTGGCCATGACTCTGGTCCAAAGAAATCAAAATGGGTGCCCATGTCTAGAGCCTTGATTGCAGGCAATGCAGTCACAATAGTTAAATCGACAGTGCTCCCCCTACTATGACCGGAGCGATCAGCAATATATCCCTCGGGAAATAAATTCTCTTTTGCAACTTGGGGGTAGTAGTTCGCCTTGGTACGTGTATCTGCATAGTCTTTTGACCAAGCCATAAAATCATCAACTGCCCTTTGTGGTCGATAGGTATCAAAAATTAATAATTCAAGTCCAAATGGTTTAAGTTCAGATTGAACCCGTGCCAGTGCTTGAGCAGCAGGTGCACTCAAAACTGCTCTTTGACTGATATACCCGTTTACAGGTCGACCCACAAAATTATTACTACTGGCATACCTCAAATCCACCCGAATCCCTGGTATTGCCTTGTCAATATATACAAACCCATCAGGTAATGCCCATGCGGCAGAAGCAAACCAAAAATGGGCTAGGGTAATGATGGCAAGCCGCATTGGGTAACGAATCACTGGCTCAAACTGGTGCTGAATTTTCATAGCAATAAAGGCGCCAAGAGTGTCTTATTAAATTATTGGGGCGCCAACATACAACCCGGAATGAGTAGAATTGCTTTTGAGATGTCTTCTTTTACGACGTTATAAACATGAGGGGTAGCACAGTTAAACGTTTTATTAGCATATTGCGGCAAACTATCATTCGCAAATTTTATGGTGCTAATCGCGTGTGCTACACCCACTGGAATTTTATCTTTTTTGAGATTATCAACATAGGATTTAAATATCCCTGGCGAAAGTTTGTTTAATTGATGTTGGTGAAGTTTATATAGCTGAGAATCAGGGCCTGCAGCCATACTAATAAATATTTCTCCTGGTTTAGCGCTCTTCTCAGCTGATGAGGCTATTGATCCGCAGATATTTTCTCCGGCAATAATCAGGGGTTGCTCAACTCCAGGGCAGTCAGCATAAATATTAATGGAACAAGTGAGTAGGCATGCGCTAAATAAGTAATTTTTCATATATAAGCCCTTTCGTATTTACTAGGAAGAACAAGCATGAAGCTTTAAAAAAATAGGTGCTGATGCCCAAACAAATCCTACAAATACTGAGGATCACGAGTCATATTGGCAATGCGCCTGCAATTACTTTAATTTATAGCATATTGCGTCAATCTCAAATCGTTAGATTAAATACGTACCACCCTGCTTCCGTCATCTTTTTCCATGCAGATTGTAGGGATCCATTAAGGTCAAGGGCTCTACAGGCATCCTCCACTACATCAGCAGTAAATCCAGCAGAGACAGCATCTATAGCAGTCGAAGCAACGCAAAAATCGGTTGCTAAGCCGGATTGACTGTTGACTCGTCGACACCAGATGCTAAAAGGGCTGCCCTTGCGGCATCAAACATAGCATAATAAGCACGGTTGCAAGCACCATCAACATCCCCAGCATTTAACAAAATTCGAGCTGAAGCTGCTGCAGTTTGAGCTTTAGTAAAAAGTTCTTTGGCCTTCAAAGAACAATGCCTTCGTTTTGAATATTCCTTAAAAGACTGGGATTGGAATAATTTTCTGGGTGATCCCACTCCTCCTGCCAAATAGGTAGAGGTTGAATGCGAATGCCGGAGTCCAATAGAACATCATAGGCCAGATCAGCCATCGCAAACTTAGTAGCCATAAAGCGGCCCGGCTTGCCTCGCAATAAAATGGCAATATCAGCATCACTCTCGCTTTGGTGCGTATTGCGAGCTCGACTACCAAACAAAAAAGCCTTGCTGACATCATATTGATGTGCAATTTTTTCCATGAATGCATGAGCTGCATTTTGAGTAGCCAAGTCGATTAAGGCTGTATTCATATGGTGTAATTATGCTAAGAAATAGGTATCTGAGCAACAGAAACACAGTAAATAAGGGTAATGGTTTGGCCTGCCCAGCACGATTCGAACGTGCGACCTACGCCTTAGAAGAATTCTTGGCTGCTGGAAAGTCTATGTATTTCAATGATTTACAGCATAAAAATGGCACTGTGTAATAAACTGTGCAATGCGGTTTAGAGACTGAATAGTTTTCATTCATTAGTTATGCAGGTCGAATAGCTTGGATCTTCAGTGGCATCTAAAGGCGGCTGGATCGTCGGAGAACTAATTCTTCAATCTGTCATATTCCACTCCCACAATGAATCATATAAACAACCACTGATGCACGACCATGAAAATTACCTCCATACAGCAGCGTCGCGCTTTGATGAAAATGATTTTGGGAGCCCCAATGCTACCCCTTGGGACGACTGGCTTGGCTGCTGCATTCAGCTCTAAATCACTGTTCGCAGCCCAAACTGATAGCCCCTATAAATCTGCTGAATTTATCCCTATGGATGCACCATCTTTGAGTAATCCAGAGGCTATGGCAACCACCAGTGTTGGATCCCTTTTAGAAATCACAACACAAAATAATCTCAAAAAAACTTACAAATTAGCTTACGAGCCTTTTTTTATTACAGGTGACATGGTTCCCGATGGAAATGGTGGAAAGGTTTTGGCTGGTGGCTATGTTGATATTCATAACAGACCTATTATGGATATGTCAGTGATTGGAAAAGAAAGACAGTTCTTTTCTGATTGCCCAGATGGCATGTCCTTATTAAAACTGACTAAGTCTAATGTTAAAGGCGTTTCAGGAAATACGGTGTTTGCAGTCGTTCAATTTGAATATACCAACAGTAACCAAAACGGCGAAAAGATGTACGCGCAACTACCCTCTCAAATTGCCGTTCTGACATTGAATCAAAATTCCAAGAATGGGAAGCTTTCTTTAGTCAAATATTCTCCGGTAAATAGCTCGGTTGCTCAAGGGCTATGGATTACCTGTGGCTCCAGTTTATCCCCTTGGAATACGCACTTATCGAGTGAGGAGTATGAGCCTGATGCTCCATTTGCACATGAGAATTCTAGATTTAAGAGTTTTAGTAAACATCTCTATGGCAATGAAACTAGCGCTAATCCCTATAACTATGGCCATCTTCCCGAAGTCACTGTGAATGCCGATGGCACTGGAACATTAGTAAAGCATTATTGCCTTGGAAGAATTTCACACGAATTAGTTGAAGTCATGCCTGATAGAAGAACCGTGATAATGGGCGATGATTACACCAATAGCGGTATGTTTCTCTTTATCGCAGATAAAGAAGCAGATCTTTCCTCTGGTACTTTATATGTTGCAAAGTTAAGCGAAGGTTTTTCAATTGACCCTAAAGATGTGGGTGCAAAACTTAACTGGATCAAGCTAGGTCACGCCACCAGCGATGAAATTAAAAAACTAGCCAACTCCTTAAAACCATCTGACATCATGACGGTTTTAAAGACAGATCCAAACGATGCTTCATTTACTAAGATTTACTACGATGGAACAGCCAATTGGGTAAAACTCAATCCCGGCATGGAAAAGGCGGCGGCATTTCTAGAAACACACCGTTATGCCTATTTAATGGGTGGCAGCATGGGCTTTAGCAAGATGGAAGGAACGACAGTAAATACTAGAGATAAAGTTGCCTACTTCGCCTTGCAAAATATTCAGGACTCAATGACTAGAAGTGGCAAGGGCTGGAATGCACAAAGTAATATTGAGGTATCAAAGCCATTAATTGCCGGCGGTATCATGACTAGTAAACTTACTGGCGATCAAAAAGATCAATTCGGTAATGCCTTAAATAGCCAATGGGTACCTACTTCGATCTCAGCCTTGCTTGTTGGAGAAGATATTGAGCAGGACTCATTAGGTAATCTCGCTAATCCCAATAAGATTTCTAATCCGGATAATTTAAAGTTTTCAGAAAAGCTAAGAACGCTCTTTATTGGCGAAGACAGTAGCACCCATGTGAATAACTTTATATGGGCCTATAACGTTGATACTAAGAAACTCAGTCGCATAGCCTCAATGCCATCAGGTGCTGAAGCAACAGGACTTGGAGTAGTGGATGACCTTAATGGCTGGCTGTACATCACTGCAAATTTTCAACATCCAGGTGACTGGCTAGGAAAGCTGCATAACACTGTCAAACCAACTTTGGATCCACTGATTAAAAATAACTATAAAGATCGCTTTGGTGCAGCCGTTGGGTACATCACAGCCGTTCCATCAGGAATAAAAATAAGTTAATTAATAACCCGCCGTAAACAGTGAGGCGGCTTCAGGACTGTTTGGACATACTGATACAAAATATTTGCCAAAAAGAGGATTTGCAGAATAGGGTTTAAGCGTTGTGTATGAGATTTTGGTCTGCCCAGCACGATTCGAACGTGCGACCTACGCCTTAGAAGAATTCGTGGCTGCTGGAATGTCTATTTATTTCAATGGCTTACAGCTTAAAAATGGCGCTGTGTAATAAACTGTGCAATGCGGTTTGGGACTTTACTTCACTATATCTATCGGGCTGCTAACGGCCGAGGCTGTGTAAAAACCCCCAATAATCTCCCTCTTTTTGTAGACACTACATGGGCCTCAAACGTTAATTAAGTATCACTAATTAACGGATGTTCATGAAGATGAAACGATTCATTACCGGCCAAGATCGAACCCAAAGTACCCTATTGCCAGAGTTACTCGATGAGTACATCACCGAAGAAAACCCAGTACGCGTCATTGACCTCTTTGTCGACGGGCTCGATTTAGCCAGCTTAGGTTTTGAAGGTGTAATCCCTGCCGATACCGGTAGACCTGCCTACCATCCTGCAGTGCTGTTGAAGCTGTATGTGTATGGTTATCTGAACCGTATCCAATCTACCCGTCGCCTAGAAACCAAAGCACTGCGTAACGTCGAACTGATGTGGCTCATTACCCGCCTAGCCCCGGACTTTAAAACCATTGCGAACTTCCGTAAAGAGAATGGCAAAGCGATCCGTAAGGTATGTGCGCAATTTATTGAGTTATGCCGCCAGATGAATTTTTTTGCCGACGCCATGGTGGCAGTTGATGGCAGTAAGTTCAAGGCAGTGAACAGCTCCGATCAGAACTTCACCCAGGCCAAGATCAAACGCCGTATCCAAGAAGCTGAGCAAAGCATTGCGCAGTACTTAAAAGACTTGGAAGCAGCTGATCTGCGCTCTCCTACGGGGTCTACGCCACATCAAGCGAGGTTGGCTGAGCGTATCGAGTTGTTTAAAGCGCAGATGGCACAGCTACAAGCCATCGAAGAAAAGGTACAAGCAGCACCAGATAAACAGATCTCCATGAGTGATCCCGATGCCCGGTCGATGCAACACCGCGGAGGCGGTATCGTGGGTTACAACGTGCAAGCCGCTGTAGATACCAAGAATCATCTCATCGTTGCCTATGAGTTAACCAATGTCGGCCATGATCGCAGTAGCCTAGCCAAGATAGCTAACCAAGTCAAAGAAGCGCTACAAGTAACGCAGCTGACCGTAGTGGCGGACAAGGGTTATTACAGTGGTGAACAAATCAAAGACTGCATGGACTTGGGTGTCACTCCGATCATGCCTAAATGTAAAACCTCTAGCAACCGATCGAATGGCCTGTTTGATAAAAATGCTTTTATCTATGACCCCAGTAAAAATGAATACCAATGCCCTGCAGGGCAAGCATTAATAGAGCGATTTAAAACAGTCGAGCATGGTAAGAATCTGATTGCATACTGGAGCTCCAACTGCAAAACTTGTGCCTTGAAGCCTCAGTGCACTACCGGAACAAACAGAAGAGTCAAGCGCTGGGAACATGAAGCAATGCTAGATCAAATGCAGGACAACCTAGAAGCCATGCCTGATGCGATGAAGGTTAGGCGCTGCACGATTGAGCATACTTTTGGAACCTTAAAGAGTTGGATGGGGGCAACGCACTTCTTAACCAAAACCAAAGAGCACGTCAGTACAGAAATGAGCCTCCATATCCTGGCTTATAACCTCAAACGGGTCATGAAGATCATGGGTAGTGGCAATCTGATGAAGGCAATGGCGACATAAGGCGAAAGCCTTACTCAATCTGTAATAACCAGGCCTGATTAACACCTCTATGAGGTGTTAATAAAAAACCAATATTTACCGAAATGGAATTGTGGGACTCTCAGGGCGTTCTTTTGAGAAACCTAAACCCGTGTACACGCTCTAAATCTAAATCAATGGAAGTATTTTGGGTTTTTACACAGCCTCGGTCCAAAACAGCCCATCAAAGACCTCTCGTATAAGTCTTCTCTTCCTTGGGCTTAACTAGAGTAAGAATTCCGACAACCAACAATGCCGCAATGACTTCAGCCGCAACAAATCCTAAAACATCATTAGGAGCAATGCCCACAAAAGTATTTGTGAAACTCCTTGCCACTGCTACTGCTGGATTACTAAAGAAGGTAGATGAAGTAAACCAATAGCCCGCTGTCACTGTTAAAGCGACTAACATTGGAACTTTATCTTTAGCTTCTTTATCTCCGATGTGGATTACTGATAGCAATACGAGCGTTGATACCAATTCACTTACCCAAATCCCCAACCCTGTTCTAACTTTTGTTGATTCTTGAATGAGGGGCAAGCTGAACATGATATGTGTAAGCCATATTCCACTGATAGCTCCAGTAAATTGGCATGCCCAATAACCCAACATCTTTTTTAAATTAAGATGCCCTAGCTTCCAAAACATCAAAGTGACAACGGGATTAAAGTGAGCGCCCGAGATGGGCCCGAGCAAAACAATTAAAGCGTAGAGTCCAGCGCCTGTAGCAATGCTATTACCAAGTAAGGCAACTGCAGCGTTGCCTGCTCCCAATGATTCACCCATAAAGCCAGACCCCGCCACTATTGCTAATAGCAGGGCTGTACCTACAAACTCACTTACATAACTTTTCATACTTGAGTGTGAATTGCCTTCAAGCTCATTGAATCAAGTTTCTCTAGCGGCATAGAAGCCATGATATCTAAACGTCTTTTAAGGCCATTCATGACATCATTAAATGCAGCCTTCTTCTCTAAATCAGTACCTTGCACTTGTGATGGATCAGGAAATCCCCAGTGCGCGGTAGCAGGCTGCCCAGGCCAAAATGGGCATTGCTCACCAGCTGCATTGTCACAAACAGTAATAACGAAATCCATTTTGGGAGCATCGGGCTGACCATACACATCCCAACTTTTTGACTTTAATAAAGTGCGATCCATTCCCAATTCTGTGGCAATGTCAGCGGCAATGGGGTTTACGCTTGTGCCCGGAGTAGATCCTGCAGAAAAACCTTTAAATTTTCCACTTGGATGAGTAGATGCCAATGCCTCACCAATAATTGAGCGGGCAGAGTTATGGGTGCACAGAAAAAGAATGTTGTATTGCTTCATAGCGATTTAACCTTTTTGGAGGATTTAACAGGTGAACAGGGCTTACCACCGCAACAGTTATCTAATAAGAATTCACTGAGGTTTTGGACCAACTTAGCATTGGGGCGATAAATCAGATTGCGACTTTGACGCTCTACCGTAATCAAATTAGATTGGTATAGCTCTTTTAAATGAAAACTCAAGGTCGCATTGGGAATGCCTAGCTTTTCAATAATTTGGCTCGGCGTCAAACCAACATCGCCCCGCTGAACAATTAAACGAAATACATTTAAGCGAGACTCTTGTCCAAGAGCTACAAATGCGCTTACGGCTTCTGTATTTTTCATAATTCGATGATAATAGAAATATTGTGACAGTTTTATGAAATTGAGTTTTTATAGCTGTTTTAAGACTTTTAACCGTTATTCATTAATATTCATACATGACCGACCTCCCTAATATTGACCAAGAACTGTTTCATAAGCCAGATCTTGAAAAGCTGCGATCTCATGCCCCATTAAGTCATCCCCCTAAGATTTTGCTTTTATATGGTTCACTTAGAGAAAGATCCTTTAGCCGTCTTTTAGCGGAAGAAGCTGAAAGAATATTGAAGGCCATGGGCTGTGAAACACGGTTTTTTAATCCCCATGGATTACCTCAAGTGGATGATGCCCCTGAAACACATCCTAAAGTAGTTGAGCTAAGAGAATTAGTTCAATGGGCAGAAGGCATGGTTTGGAGTAGTCCTGAGCGTCATGGCGCAATGACTGGCCTCATGAAATCTCAAATCGATTGGATACCACTTAGCGTTGGCGCTGTCAGGCCCTCTCAAGGCAAGACTCTGGCTTTATTACAAGTGAGCGGTGGTTCGCAATCTTTTAATGCGCTCAATCAAATGAGAATTTTGGGCAGATGGATGCGAATGATCACGATTCCTAATCAATCGTCAGTTCCTAAAGCATTTCTGGAGTTTGATGACAATAATCGCATGAAGCCCTCAGCGAATTATGATCGCGTAGTTGATGTCATGGAAGAGTTAGTTAAATTCACATTATTGACTCGCTCCATTGCCACCCATCTAACAGATCGCTACAGCGAGCGAAAAGAGTCGGCCGAGGAATTGTCTAAACGAGTGAATCAAAGATCTATTTGACTAGAATACTGAGCTGTATTCAGTATAAGTAGGTCTAACTCGGCCATCTTTATGTTTGGTCACTGTGCCAATAGTGATAAACACTAGTGGCTCATCATCACCCTCCAATTTGAAGAGCTCCTTCATTTCTGCACTGTACAAGGCGTGTCCACTTGATAGTCCAGCTCCGTATCCCATTGCATGAGCAGTCAAAATAATATTTTGGATAGCGCAACCAGCGGAGATGAGCTTTTCGTTGCGAGGGATCTTGTTATCTCCCGAACCATATTTTGCCACTACCATCAGTAAATACGGTCCACGCAGAGCTTTACTATGTGCTTCATCAAGCTGTTCTGGAGTTGCGTCTGGATCGCGTTGCTTTAAATTATGGGAAAAAACTCTACCAAGTAATGCTCTACCCGAATCTGATACCTCATAAAAATGCCAAGGCGTTACTAATCCGTGGTCAGGCGCCGTACCTGCTGCCTCCAAGATGATTTTCTTTTGCTCCTGTGATGGCCCAGGGTCGCCCAAACGTTTTGGAGAGATATGGTGCCGCGTATGCATCAACTCTGAAACTAAGGGAACTATGTCATCCATCTCTACACCCATTTAATAATAAAAAAGGGGTGAGAAAACTCACCCCAATTTAGGACATCATTAATTAGACATTATCATATGCTCTGCGTTTAAAGGAAACCGTACGTTTAAAGTCACTCATTGACCCAACACGCTTAATGTTGGCATAAGTACCTTTATAGTAAGGAATAACATTACGATCAACCCACTCTGTTGTCACATCTCCCGCAATACCTTTAACGTAACCAAAGAGCATGAATGTTTGCTTAGGCTTGGCATCTTTAACGGGATAAGCCATCGCAAAGGTAGAGCCGTAGTCATTAAATACTTCTACTACATCACCCGCACTAATGCCAAGGGCAGATGCATCACCTGGATTAATTTCTAAATAGGCCATCGGATAACGACCGCGCACAAAATCATTGTACTGATCATGATATGCCGTCTGCCATACTTCATTAGCACGACCATTGTTGATCCAAAATGCATATTTTTGCTTTTGAGTCTCAACAGGTTTTGGTAAACCTGGCCATGGGGAGGGTTTGAAGTGCGCTTTACCATCCTTAGTATCAAACTTGTTATCGGCATAAATCATTGGAGTACCGATGAGTTTATCGCCTTGCACCTCTTTAATTGGGAGCTGGACGCCGTTATTACCAGCTTTGGCTAAGAGGGCATAAGTTGCCATATAGCCAGTATCACCACCTTGAGAATCAATCGGACCAGCACCTGGACGCCCCGCTTGACGGAAGCCATCGTTAAAGGCATCTTCTTCAGTCTTCCAATCAAAGCCCGAGAAGCGTTTAGCCATTACAGCGTTCCCCTCTTTCTCATATTGCGCTTTGATAGTATTAGCAACCATAGCAGCAATGAGGCAGTCGGGTTTTGCTTCGCCCGGTGCATCCATAAACTTCTGAGATAGACGAATACGACGCTCGCCATTCATTGAAGTGAGATTCATTTCGCCTGGTTGAGTAGCGGGCAACATCATATGCGCCGCTTCTTTAAGGGAAGTTGGATACAGGTTAATACTTGCTACAAATAAGCCGCCGCGTGATGTCGCATCGTAAATGACATTTACCATTTCCTCTGACGATGCACCGCGAGCTTTAGACATCGCCTCTTTCACAATCTGAGAGCGTTTAAGTACTACTTCTCTTAATTGCTGGGCGTTGTTTGATGTTTGGAAATTATTACATGCCCACCAAGTCATCATGCGGCCATTGCCTTTAATAATCTCTTGGTCAATGTAAATCTTCTCGCCAGTTGGATGAGGAGGACGTGTATAGCCCTCTTGGTGTCCACCCATACGCACTACGCCAGTACCGCGGCGACCTACGTTATGAGTCGCAATCACCAAGTCTACTAATGCTGATTGGATCAGATAATTATCATTACCCCAAATGATGCCCTTTTCATATGAGTGCATCGCACGTGGCATTACACCATTGGCTTTTGGCTTATAGCTCCACTCGGCTGCTTTCTTGAGCTTATCTATAGATACACCAGTAATCTTGCTGCACTCTTCAAGCGACAACTTATTGGCTTTAGCAGCATCATCAAAGCCCTTTGTATGCTTGGCAATGAAGTCTTTATCAACCCATCCCTGCTCAATCACATAAGTGAATAAGCCATTAAACAAGGCAATATCCGTACCAGGTTGAATATCTAGGTGTAGCGTACGATTCTTTGCCTGCAATTCGCATAATGAAATAGTGCTATTTTTCCGAGGATCAACAAAAATAACTTTACTCTCGCCTACCGGTTCATTACCAAACAGTTTCTTTTTCTTATCTATCGTGGAGCCCATGATATTTGGAAGCCAGTGATTTAAGAAGTAATTAGTTTGAGTCTCATAAGGATTGCCGCCAATTGACCAAACCACATCGGCCAACTGGGCATCTTCATAACTATTGTTGAGCTCTCCAATACCCATCTCCCGAGTAGCATGACACTCGGAGTTATATGCTGGTCGATTATGAATACGTACAGATGGAGTTTGAATGGCGCTAAACATCAGCTTGCCAGAGCCCCAAGTATTTTCAAAGCCACCGCCTGCTCCACCATGGTCAAACGCAGAGTAAAAGATCGAACGTGGACCATCGTTATCAATAATCTTCTTGATAAGTCCCGCATAAACTGCCATAGCGTAATCCCAGGTGGTATCGAGCCACTGATCACCTGCATAAAACTGTGGTAGCTGTAGGCGCTCCTGTGTAATACCTTGAGGGTTGTACATATACGTTGCCATCTTACCGCCACGCGTAGAACTCAAACCACTATTTACGACGCATGCCTTGTCAGGAACAATCATGATGTTAGAACGCTTGCCGTTCTTATCCACCACAGTATTAGTCATCGCTGGAGTCAAAGTTACAGCCATTGCTGGAAGTTGGGTACGGAAATCTAAACCCAACGCATTTTGATTTGGGGCTCTTCCACCTTCTTTATTTGCATCCCATTTATAAACGTTATAGCCACATCCGACAATGCAGAAGTGACAAGTCATATTGGTTTTTTGAGCATCGACTGGTGGCAATGCAATACGATCATTGAACGTTGTCATGGCGATTGTCCTGTCTTAAAGAATGTTAGAAGCACGGCCATAAATCAGGCCATTTACACCAACCGCTTTAAATGAATCAGTACCGGAATCATACTTAAGCTCGATTTTTGGTAGGTTCTCAGTCGCTTGACCACAAACCATTTGCCCCAGATGTTCTGGATCAAAAACGCTAAAGTGGCATGGACATTTGAAAGTTTTCGCTTGCTGATCGTAATTAACTGGGCAGCCCATGTGTGTACATAAGGTACTATAGGCAACCACGTCATTATTCGGACCAACACCACCAGCAACAGGACCGTCCATCTTGATTGCCACACAAGGTGAACTAGCATCAGGATAATTAAAAGTAACTGGGGTATTTACTTTCATACCAGCAGCTTTGCCAATAGCACGCTCTGGATAAGCCAAAACTGCACTGTTACCTGGAGCAGCATTTGCAGGATTGCTAACTAGTGAGGCTGCAGAACCAACAGCTACCGCAGAGCCAATACCAGTTACCTTTAAAAAATTACGCCGACTTTCATTTGATTCCATCGTTCGCCCCTTCTTAGAAATTTAGAATACACAGACCTAAATTAGCACTAATAACTAGTTGTGTATAGAAATTATGACGAGTAGTTACCCTTAATTATTGCGGCGCAAAAATATAATCTGCATGAACTGATGAAGCAAAAGCTAATTGGCTAATATTAGCTATTCTGTGCAACTAACTGACCCTCACTTGCCTACTTTGATCGTCCAGAAGTTATCCTATTTAAGCCACCACAACCATCACATAACCGGATACTGCATAGTCGGGTCAAACCGACACCGAATCGCCAGGGTCAAAAGTTCGTCTGAGTCGCTGATAGTCCACCTGGATCCGTCACGCTAGACCAAGGTAAGTCTCTACGCCGGCCAAGCTCATCTATGATTAGCCACAATCGAGCCAATAGATAAGCCTGAAACTTCATTAAATTAGGATTTTTGGTCTGCCCAGCACGATTCGAACGTGCGACCTACGCCTTAGAAGCTGTAAAAATGAGCTAAAACAATAGCTTACACAATAGCATAAGCCTGGCAAGATCTGGTGTCCTATACGCACCGAGATCTGCGGAATCATGTGGAACTGGCTATATGGTGCGTGGTATCTGCAGGCTGGGGGTCGGTTAAACCGACACTAAATCGGGCGACCCCACAGCAAGCCTTGGCAAACCATTTTTACTATGCCTCTCGTCCCCATGAACAGAGAAATTAATAAAGCACAAAGATCGGCAAAACCACTGCATTTTGGCGTGATTTTACACATTAGCTATTTTGATGGGGCTTAGCGTAAATCAGGTGGGGGATGGAATTTCGAGCGGCGCAAAAAACTGCGCGGCTAGGTATTTGCACGAGCAGCTGAAATCTGCTGTTGGGCTCGTTTAATCTTTTGTCGATTACGCTCTGCCTTTAATGCCTCACTAGCAGCGTCTTTCTGATTTTGTAAGCTAGCCACCCTAGCCTGATCGGGTGTTTGCGGCGGCTTAGCTTTAATTGAAGAAATAACCTCATCAATCATTTGATGCCCCCTGCTTTCACGGGTAACAATGGATGGGGTGCTAGCTAGACTATCCATCCCAAATTGATATTGAATGATTAATCGGGCATGAATAGGGCTATCAGCAAAGACAGCTGTATTAACTAGCTGACCATTGATCCTGACATAAGCTTGATATTTGTTCATGCAAGTATTTAGCTAGTCTTAATTTGACTGAATAAAACTAAAGGCGCTTACTGCGCTTTTAGCGCGGAATGGGTGTCAGTAATTGAGCTACTCATGCGTAATCAAACCATCACTAGTTATCTCTATAAAACGATGGTCCTCAAATGCTTTCGCAACAGCAGACAAGTTCGCTTGTAACAGATTCTCTAAATTGCGATTGGATATATTGCCAGTAGAAATTAACAGTAAAGCAGGTTCGCCGTTTAACAAAAAAGCCTGTACAAAGTCATCGTCTTTGGTGACTACAACTCGAGCTTCTTTAATAGCGCAAGCGATAACATCTTTATCTGGAGTTGCATTTTTAAGAGGCAGATCAGAGGTATGAATAGCATCATGTCCTTGAGCCTCCAACCAACCGACAAATCGCTTTGGCAGTTGGGCGTCTACTAAAAACTTCATGCCACCAAACGCTCAAATCGTTTAACATGACTTAATCTTGCAGCATAGGCAAGAGACGCCAAAATATCTTCTTTGTTAAGGTCTGGATAGTCAGCCAAAATCTCTTCGGTACTCATGCCGCTAGCCAACCACTCTAAAACATTTTCTACGGGGTAACGCAAGCCGCGAATACAGGGCTTGCCATGACAAATAGCCGGATCAACAGTGATTAAATTAGCCATTTGAATCTCCTTTCGCATCATAATTTGGCTTGTTAAAGCATGGATAGATTTTATACTGCTAGACCAAAAATTAGCATCTTTTTGTTGATTTGCATCCAAAACTGATCCACCTAGCCTAGGTATTTGCATCCAAAACTGACCCACGTGTCGATACTGTCCTGCTTACTTTTTAAACAGGAGTGATTAACGTGGCGATACTAAGAAGCATTAGGCGGTGGCACTTACGCGATCAAGTGAGGGTGACTGGCAGCTGTAAATTATGCGCTTGGTACCGGATGTAAACCATGTGTCCGGTACGGACCGTCAGGCCTTTGGCCTGCCCAGCACGATTCGAACGTGCGACCTACGCCTTAGAAGCTGTAAAAATGAGCTAAAACAATAGTAGAAACAACGAGTTAAGCCTAGCTAGATCAGGTGTGGTGTACGCACAGAGATCTGTGGAATCGGGTGGAATAGGGTGGATATTGCTTGGCAATGGCAAGCGGTTGAGTGGTCGGATGTGGAATTTGTCGGGTAAACCGACAAAATAGTATCGGAGCTTAATACTTTCAAAGTCTCATTTTATGAAGCATTGAGCTTTAATGCCCGAATAGACTGTATGAGCTTACTAAACTGGGCCTTATCTTGTGTATCTATCGGTTTAGCATCATTCGTTTGTGAATTAAGCAAATATTCAGCATCTTCTAGCTCGCGAATAAAGTCAATCGCAGCTTGGGCTTTTTGCTTTTCAGTGCCTGGCACTAGCTCATAGATATTCAAATAGAGAGAAGCCAAACTCCTATTTTGTAATTCAGGGCTCAACGGGAACTTACTTTTAAATAATCTGTTAAGTGCATCTTTAGCGTCACCCACAGTTTGTGCACGACGCAAAGCAAATTCCATATTATCAAGGCGATTTTCAATCTCAAACTTGTAGATCACTAATTGTTCACGCTTTTTTTGCTGCGTATCATAATTATGCTGAATTTGCTGAATTAATCCTGCGCCACCAGTGATCACCACAGAAGATAGCAACAAGGTTCCTACCGAGCTATTGAGAAAGCCCATCACCTGGGTTCCTAACTTGGCTTTTTCCTCTTTAACCTCTGTAACGACATCATCTACTGTTTTTGAGACGGCTGTACTAGCTTCGTCTAACGTTTTTCTAAACGCATGACGATGAGTCTCTTCGGCTTCAATAAGTTTTTTTTGATCATCCGATAACATCTCTGGATTCCTATTAAAAAATTGATGTGGGATTAGCTTTTAGTCAGCTTACTTCTTCCATACATAAAAAACCTCTTACCAATAAAGTTTACCGTCAAAGAAATAATAGCGGTAACAGCTCCAGTCACAATTGCTTCAGTTGTATAGCTACCGAAGTGCGTAGGATGTATTAATAAGTCGGCAATAAAACACATTCCGCCAGTAATACCTGCAACTACATATTTGTTATCAAACCAGCGATATGTAAAAAACGAAATAGTTAGAACGCCAACGCCAGTGATGAGTCCTGTCTCTACTGCCTTCTGAAGATGGCCCATGGTTGCCAACCAAATATTACCCTGCACCATAACTAAGAGACAGGCAGGCGTTGCTTCGCAAAATGGAGTTAAAAATATCTTAATTTTTTGAAACAGCATTTTTAACTTTCATTGATAGAAAGAGATCCAAGGTAACACGCCCAAACAATCTGTACAAATGAAAAGGCCACACGAAGGAAGGTTTGGTATTTTTTAGTTGGCCAGAGTCTAAATCTGGGTTATCCGTTCGAATACTCCGGATTAAAAGTTTGAAATAAAGCAATTCCAATACAAGCTAAGAATAATGCTAATGAAGTGTAATTCAATGTCTTAACTCGACGAACTAAAAAATCATATTTTAGAAAACCTACGATAGCCAATAAAGTCGATAGTACAGCCAAGAGGGATAGATTAATCAATAATAAGGTTACAACATTCCAAAATCCCGTTGCTCCCGGCACTAAATCTTGATGAACAATATATTGCTCCTTGCCAGCGCCAAAAACACCCACAAAAAAAGTACCTAGCCAATTGGCCCATAGTGAAATGTATAGAGAGATAGTCGCAATCTTTTTTGAAAAAACTGGCAACGTTAATTGCGGCCACATCCAAGCAAATGCGAAAAAGACGAGCGCCTGAACAGCGCCAATTAAATGGGCTTGTAATATTCCGATTTGGGCAATTGCATAAGGTGAGTAAATGGGTACCAATAATCCACAAATCAGCATCAGTAAGCCTGATATTAAGAAATATCTGTTGAAGTGAAAATTCATTTTTTCCCAATTACTAAAGTTGAGTGCTTCAATATTAGACTAAAGGCTTATTCTTACAAATGAAAAAACCACCCGACGGTCATTTAAGAGGGTCTTGATGGCCCAGGGCGAAACAGGCTAGATCTAAAAATTTTTGAGAGACCATACGGGCCAGTCGGGCCTTTGGCCTGCCCAGCACGATTCGAACGTGCGACCTACGCCTTAGAAGGGCGTTGCTCTATCCAGCTGAGCTATGGGCAGATGTATTAAATACAAGGACTTACAACTCATTTGCGAATTCCAAATCTTGTTTTGGTCAGGATTTGGTCAGGGGTATTGCAAATGGCATCCATTCAAAAGAGAAACTCAAGCTTTCGAGTCAGAATCACCCGTGAAGGCAAAAGCACCCTTTGTGCGACATTTTACAACCGTTTGGAGGCGTTGCAATGGGCTAAGCAAACAGAGGCTCAGCTCAGACTGGGACTCTATGAGGAGCCTCAGTCGCCTAATAAGCCGAATCAAGACGTGCTATTCGAGGAGGCTGCCAGCCACTATATGAGGACCCACTCTATTCATAAGAAGATAGTTCGCTGTGAATCATCCCGCCTGAGAATACTCATTCAACGCTGGGGGGCTATACCAGTTAAGGAGGTTGATAAGTTAGCCGTTCTCGAATTACGAGATGACTTACTCAAACTAGGTCGTTCTGGGGAAACAATTAACCATTATTTCAACACCATCTCTAAGCTTTTCCAGATGTTAGAGGGTGATTGGGACTTACCAATACCCAATCCTATCAAGGGGATTAGAAGAATGCCCTGCCCTCAAGGAAGAACGAAGAGGGTTAATGCAATCGTGGAAGAACAATTATTACTTTCTTGTGGAAAAATCTCGATGCCCCTACTCCCTTCAATTATCGAGTTTGCAATTCAAACTGGGATGAGACGTGGGGAATTAATGGGTCTTAATTGGGTTGATGTAGACATTCCCAACAGAAAAGCCTATTTGCATACCTCTAAGAATGGAGAGCCAAGACAAGTACCGCTTACACAACGTGCTGTTGCTGTACTGCAGAGCCTTGGGAAGAAAGATGAAGGAAAAGTATTTCCAATGAGTATGAATGTCTTACGAAACCAGTTTGAGCGTGTCAGAGCCGACTGCAAAAGTAATTGGAGCGGTACTGGAGCTAACCCTTTTGATGGATTGCGATTCCATGATTTACGCCATGAAGCTTTAAGTCGACTATCTGATGCAGGATTAAATGTCATTGAGTTATCACATATCAGTGGACACAAAACTTTAGGAATGCTTAAGAGATATGTGCACTGCTCGCATCAAGCTATTTTTGCGAAACTTGATAGTCCAGACCAGAGCCATGAAGCCAATAAGGTGAGAACGTTCGTGTGGCAAAAACTACAAAATCAAAACGTTTAAACGGGCTAGGATAAGTTTTTAACTGAAAAGCCAAAATTGATGTTGATAAGAATCTTGAAACCGCATAATCTTTAGTTGTAGTTGGAGGCTCATTTCTTTTGATTGAAACACCCCAGATTTTTGGGTTTAAAGGGAAATGGCTTTTATATGTACAAACTAGAACTACGTGGTCAACCTCTCAAACGAGTTGGCTTTAAAAATACTATAGCCCTAACTGAGGCACATAACCTGCGAAATATTCACGCAGAATTTAAAACATTCAATCATATTGATAGAGACCGAACTAGTTTCAATGTTGAAATAGTCTCGTTAGCGCATCAAACCCTTGAAGAGAGGGTGTTCTCACTGATTACGGCAGCTGGGCTTGATTTAAATAGCCCCTACATTAAAAGAAAGGGCAAAGCCTATGCAATTGAATGGATGTTTACGACCACTCATGGCTACCAATGCGACTTTGTGGCGCTGTTCACAGAATGTCTGGACTGGCTTGCTAACTATTACCCAACTAGCCCAATTGCGCATGCCATCATTCATTTTGATGAAGGAGACCCTCACCTACACGTAGTGACAGTTCCCATAGTGGGTAAAAAAATGCCAGCTAGCAGAATGGTTGGATATAAGGGTGTTTCACACACAAGGAATAAGGATTTATATCTTAATGTTGGACAAAAGTATGGTTTTACTTGCTGGGCATATCTTAAAGGGGCAGCTAAAAAAACCGTCTCCACTGTTGCAATTAATGAAGCAGAGAAATTAAGTGCTGAAGACTTTAAATCGAAACTCTGGTTACCTTTAAAGCAAGCAATTGCCTCTAGACCCGAACCATTCTTACAGGCACTGAACATTCCAATTGCGAACGTTCTTGACAAGACTTTTCATAATGAATGATGACAAGTACAACCAGTGTTGTCATTGCTTTTTATTCATGCACTAAGTTTAGATGCGAACAGATTTGTACACGGACATGACTATGAGTTCTTTTATCTGGATGGCATCTCTAAAGCCCTTAAACGGTCACTGTAGCGATGATTAAGAACCCAGTCATAGCGTTAGCTACCTGTGGGGGAAGAATCGTTTGTAGGCGCTGTAAAGCGACATCTGTTCGCACCAAACAACAATGTGGCAGACCAGCCATAACGGGAAAGAATGTCTGTCAATTCCACGGTGGTCGCAGTACAGGACCCAAGAGTGAGAAGAATAAGAACAGATTGCGAACGCTTAATCTTAAAGATGGATTCTTCACTGCACAGGTAAGAGATAGTGCGAGAAGAGATTCAATAACGCTGCGTTACTTAGAAGACATCGGGCATCACCTAGGGATGATTCCAGTAAGAACACGAGGAAGGAAACCCAAAGGGTATGTACGACTTAATCTTAAGGATAAAGACCAACTTAAAAGGGCTTTACTAGCATCTGGCTATCAATCCTAGAAAAGCTTTCATAACCATTTACATAACTTCAGCGAATTTTTCAATGGCTGTAGCGTCTCATGTAAGCAATTAGCTTACGATTTATGGTGCCATTCACTTTCATCTAACGATTTGATAAAAGTCCAAGCAACATCTGTCACGCTAGTGGCGTAACACCAATCTATCAACTCCTTAAGTCTTTCTGCTTTATCTAAATCAGTTGTATCCCACCAAGCCCCAAGTATCAAAGGAAGACTTGGCGGTATGTGGCTATTGAAGTCAGATTCTATTACCAGTGTATGTAAATCATTCCATAAATTTGGATTGGGACATACACGATTATTCTTAGTAACTTCCTTTACAAAATCATCTTTAGTTGGTTGATGTAATTTATTGCCCTCTTCTCTTGCAATCCTTCCCCAATTCATCCTACTTAATTCAATACCATTTTTTGGAAACTTAGATACAAGACATCCATCAAATGAGTAGATTGTGTCGTCAGAATCTAAAGCATTCTTATATGCTGCATAGTGTATCTTTGAGTTTCCGCCAGATTCTGCGATTCTTGCGTAGCTTAACCAGTTAGCTATGTAATTGCCTTGATTGGTAATGTAAAAATCAATTGCATTTGTACCGTCATTCCAGCGCATGCCCATTTCTGAAAGTAAATTAAGCTCAATATCAAAGGAGTTTGACATTGACTCAATACCCAAAAGGCGGTCATCTTTTAAATTGCTTGTCAAAAGATGTTTAGCGAAATCTACAATATGCTTTTGTTGTTCATACGATTCGAGCTGTTTTATCAGTCTTTCCTTTTTTATAACAATAGCTGGAAATGAAAATGCAAGTGGCATATTAGTCTTTATCTTTCATATACCTAAGCAATGTAATCATGTCTAAAGCAGAGGATGAGCTTTTATGGTCTGTATTTTTAATTAATTCACTAACTACATGTTCATAGGGAATTAGCTCAATTCCACTTGACTCAATTAATTTAAGTTCTTTTGGATGCTTTACTTTTGCGTGAACCAGTTTGTACGTCCAGTCAACCTTGGGAGCCAGTAAAAATCTTATATCTTGTACTTTTTTATTTTTAAACTTTGTTTGAATCCAAGCTCTTACATCTGCCTTTAACTCACCTAGCGTTCTAGTGCCAGCAGTTTTATCTTTAGTCCGTACGGACTTAGTTATATAAGATACTGGTGAGTAACTCACTTGTACCTCAACATGCCAACACTCTACTTTTTTATTTTTGAATCTACATGCTAATAAATCAATCTCATTATTGCCGTATTTAATTCCTCTTACTGTAAAAAAATTCTGACTATTCAACCATTCTTCAACAATTTGTTCGTCTAGTAGCGCCATGTTTAACCTTGGGGTATGTTTTCAAATCATTATATGTATTTCATATACAAGTTCTTATTAGTAAACATTATTTCAAATTCTCAATTAATGCGACTACTTCTTTTTTTTCGACCTTGTCATTGTTTGCGATGCCTTCATTGCCTCTGCTGCTGGGTCAAAGGGTAGATTCTGAAGGTCAATTCCCTCTAGCGGATGCTTTGGAAGTACTTTGGTCAACCGTGCACCAATTGATATTGGCTGGTTGTAGATTGGTGAGTCTGGCGCTACCAGCGGATTTAGAGTTACTTTACCCATGATTACATCTCCTCTTTAGCCAATTCGACAAATGTCAGGGCTTGGCAATTCGGAATAACTCCGCCCAATAAAAAGTAGTCAATAGATAGTTTGTCGCTTAATGATTGCTCCCGGAGCATCATCGTTTTACCACCTTGCTAAAGCTACAGACTGGTACTGGCGACAGCCAAACTCTTAATGTGCTTTCAGTTTAATTACTTATTTATTGAATTCAAATATAAAACTTATTTACCAATGTATCTTCCATTCGGAGATAACGAACAGGAAGAGCCAGAAACATATGAGCCATCTGGGCAAAGGGTAGTTCCACGACCTCCTGATACATAGCTGCCATTTGGAGTGAGAATTGGCATATTTCCATTACCAAAGTCTGATACATATCGACCGTTAGGAGCCAAAGTGCAAGTACCACCACCAATATAAGAACCATCTGGACACAAAACGCAAGGAGCAACAGCTACGTACTGACCATTAGGACAAAGGGTAGCCCCAATAGGACTAGTCGAAAATAAAGCAGCGAACAAAAGAATAAAGTACTTAGTACCATCTGCAAAGACTTTCATTTTTTGCCTCACGTAAAATTTTTTATGCACTCACCAAATATTCCAGATAAAGATAATTTGTTCTTAGTTTCGCAATTGGTCACAGCGAGTTAATGCAGCTAATTTATTTTGGTCGCACTGGCTACGACACTGACTTGCTAATGCGGCTGCTTGAGCATCAGCATAAGGATAAATTGGGCAACCTAAACCGCATACTCCACCATCAACCCTTGCGTATTGATAACAGCCGCTTCTAGTATTTGGGTCGCCTGTGTAACAACCAGCAACACCGAAAGAAATGCTTAAAAATGTGAAGTAGCTTATTAGTTTTAAGCGCATGATTTCTCTCTAGACACTAATTTGTAGTGCAGTTATATGTATTACCTGACTTAGTGCAGTTTGTATTTCTAGGCATCATATTTGGAGTTGGGGCAACCTGTGGTGCCGCTCTTGAAGGACGCCCAGCCATACAAGCCTCATAGGCATCACCGCCAGCAGCCATCTGAACCCCAGCGGTATCGGTAGGATTTGCACGAGCGTATCCCCTTAGGGCTGCTCTACTACACATATCTTCTCTATCAGCTCGTTGTGCTTGCATCATCATGCACTGTGCAAACTGATTTGTTCCAACCTTAAATCCGAATCCAGTGCAAGTATCAGCCTGTTGCTGACGTATCTGCTGAGGGCTCAAACATCCCAACAAACCGCTAACAAGAATTCCAAAAAGTAGATACTTGGTCATTAACCCTCTCCATGTGAGTAACTCAGTTGGCACTTTCAAGCCAAAATTTATGCCCACTCATGCACTCATGCTCATAAAGCAGCTTCCCATTAAATGTCTTTGTATTTCCAGTCCAAGTCAGGAGTGTCCCATCTTGCGAGCAAGAGAATGCCGCATAGGAAATCCCGATAAAACAGAAAAATAAGAGCGCTCCAGAAAGAGTGCTTATTGCCCGTCTTCTAGCTTTAGCCATAAAATCCCTTTCGTATATCCCATATCCTAATTTGGGATATTTATAGTTCAACTCTAGCATGGGTTCATGCTTGAACGCCAACAATATGAATACCTCAGGTCAGAGCTTAAAAAGGCTCGATTGGCTGGCGAATTACATCAGCTAGATTTAGCAAAACGCCTTAAAAAACCACAAAGTTTTATATCAAAAGTGGAGTCTGGGGAGCGGAATTTAGACATTATCGAATTTGTAAGCTATTGCAACGCACTAGACTTAGACCCTGCAAAATATCTCAAGAAGTTAGTTGATAAGTTTTAAGCGTCAAAGTTGATGGTAAGCAAGGACTAGACTAATCCATGAATGGATGTAGTATTAGTTATAAATTTCAGAGGCTATTTATGAAAAAATCACTTCCTTTGCTTGCTGCCTTGCTTGGCTGTACTGCTCTCTTGGGCTGTACATCTATAGCATCTAAAAATACTCAGTTTCTTACCCAACAGAAACAGACAAATAAGCCCTCTCAAAATATTATCGTTTGCAGACCATCTGCTTTCTATCATGGCTTAAATAGCCTTGGCGTTAGGATTAACTCATTAGCTGCCTTTGATTTAGGCTCGGGAGAACGTTACATGCTCGCTCTTCCCTCGGGCGCAGTTGACCTCCAGTTTCTACTCCCAAATCAAGACCCACTCTTCATTAGGGATAGGCAATCGTTTAATTTACGTGTGCCTGACTCAAGCAGCACTTCTTACGTAGTAGTGGGGCACAACAAGGGTGGAGATAATGCCGCTCTTGAAGGAGCGCTTGCAGCCGTTTCACCTCTAGTAGTCACACAAACTACATGGAGAGCTGCGGTGGTCAGTAGAGCAGTGTTTGAGAAGGCGTGTGGCGTAGAAGAATCTAAGACTCAGTACATAACCGATAAGTCTCTAAATTAAATCACTTAAAAAATATTCGCAGGCTAGTCAAAAGCTAACGGAGAAAGATAGAGTTGAGACATATTTCCTAGCGCTATCGATAATAAGCCTATGCAACTCCCAGCCATTCAAGCAACCTAGTCTTTCATCTAACCAAGCTCAAGATACACAATTATCTTATTAAATACGTTGCTATTTTTGAGAGCGAAGTAATTACGCCAAATAAAATGAGCAGCAAGATTGCACTTAGCAATGTTTTTCCAATTGACCCAAGATGAAACCACATCTTTGGAAATCCACTTAAGTTATTTTCTGGAGGTAAATCATTCCTCTCCATTTTTGAGGTATTGAATTCTTGAGACGCAGAAATATCTCGCTTAAAAATTTCATCGTATACAGGGTAAAAAGGTAATTGGCTGACCCTTTTCAAATACTTATCAATCAAATCTCGCTCATTTATTCCACCACTCTGACAATGCTCCTTAAATAGTAAGTAAAAGGCATACTCTTCTTTATCTTCACTTATTGAGCCATCCACCTTGATAAATAAATCGCATAACCAAATAACCTTTTTTGGCTCAGAGTCCATCGCATAGTCTTGGAAGAACGATTTTATCGATGATGTATGAAGACCTGCTTGTATCGGTAATAGTTGTTCTTGTATTAGAGCAATTTCTAGCAACTCTTTAGTCTGACTATCCAAGCTAGAAATTAATTGCGACTTATTTACTGCAAAAGAATGATAGCTATCCCATGCATTAAATAACTTACTCTTAATCGCTTCAACATCACTCATAACTCAACCTTTTTTTTATATAACGAGTCATCGAATGAAATATACACCCCCCCATCTTTGACCATGAAACTACATGGGGCATTTCTAAACAGTGGTTATAGCGAAGCTGGATAGAAAAACATAACCCCCTGCGTGAGTAAATTAGAGTGCATAGGATGCAGGAGAACATAGCCTAAATTGGGGTGTGGGGGTACGGTGGGGTCTGGATTTCCAGAAATGAATAGGGTACCCGTTTGTTGTAAATCTACTAACTTGGTCAGGATTTGGTCAGGATTTTTCCAACTTGGTCAGGAATAGCGGTATAAACAGGCTTGGTGCAAGATTTGGTTTATATGTATAAATGGTTGTAGGTGCTTGAATTTATAAGGTCTAAACTCAATAATCGGGCGGCTTGAAGGCGAAGCCGAACAGTTATAAAACGTGCGACCTACGCCTTAGAAGGGCGTTGCTCTATCCAGCTGAGCTATGGGCAGATCGGTGCTGGGATTACTAGTAAGACTTGATAGAGTAAGTGGTCGGAGTACAAGGATTCGAACCTTGGACCCCCTGCTCCCAAAGCAGGTGCGCTACCAGGCTGCGCTACACTCCGACGGAATCGATATTCTACACTGAGAAGCCCTAGAGGGGAAAATACTGTAACATTCAGCCCATGGTTAGCCTATTCTTTAATAAATCTAGTAAGCAATTTAGAGGCTTTATCGCCCTGAGTTTTCTGCTTGCCAGCTTATTAGGCACCCACTGGATTGGCTTCGCCCATGGCATAAACCATTCAGGAATTCATCATGAGCGCATTGGTCAAGATTACGAACATCAAGAGCCTACCCTAGGTCATAGTTCCGCTAGTTGCCATTTATTCGATGCCTTAACTCTTGCTGGTTTTATTGCTTCAGATAGCAACCTATCTTCGGCACAGAAAATATTTGCCCAAGCAATTTCTGGATCAAATTACCTCATCCCAGCCTGCATTCATGTAGGGCTATATCAATCAAGAGCTCCTCCCGCTTTCATTCTATAAATCACATTAGTAGCCTGACGTTTTTCGTTTGGCCATTGGATTGTTATAGAGCCCCATCTTTGATGGGCGCCTGTTTTGGAGTGAAAGATAAATATGAGTTACCCACGAGACCCTCTTGGCAAGCAAAGATTGATTTGCGTCTTAATAGCGAGCCTTTGTAGCGCAACTGCTTTAGCCCAAGCCCAACCCTCTTTAGAAATTACTGCTACTGGCTCGCAAGAAGCTACGCAAAGCATCCTTATTCCTACCAAAATTTTACAAGGCGATGAATTACTCAACAAACTCGGTAGCACCTTGGGCGCTACCTTAGCTAATGAATTAGGCGTCTCTGCTACTGGTTATGGTGCGGGCTCATCGCGTCCAGTCATTCGAGGACTAGAAGGATCTCGCGTACAGATTTTGCAAAATGGTTTGTCGGTTGGTGACGTGTCCAATATCTCACAAGATCATGCTGTTGGTAACAATATGCAAAATGCCCACCAAGTTGAAATCTTGCGTGGTGCAGCAGCCCTACTCTATGGCTCTGGTTCAAGCGGTGGGTTAGTGAACGTAGTCAATGACCGCATCTTGACCAACCTCCCAGATAGACCCACTGGCGCCCTTAATACCAGCTATGAAACCGTTAATAACGGTAGAGCTGGAGCCCTAGAAGTAGATGGTGCTTTTGGGTCAGTAGCAGTGCATGTGGATACGGCTATTAACAATGCCAATAATTACACCATTCCAGGTAGTTCTACGCAATCACAAGGCGAACCAGTTGGAGGCTGGACTGTACCGCCTGGTGGTAATGAAGGTAATAACTACACTGGCAAACTACCCAATACCTTTAGCAATCAAAACAATTTAGGTGTTGGTGTGTCTTATATTGGTCAATCTGGGTATACCGGTGTATCTGTCGAGCGTCTGAATAACAACTACGGCATTCCGACCCCAGAAGGTGGCTCGATTAATCAGTCTCAAAATCGTTATGACTTACAACATCAAACTCGCGATCCTTTTGCAGGCTTCTCATCGTTCAAGTTTAGCGCCGCAAATTCAAATTACAACCATACAGAATTTACCAATACTGGTGAAGCTGCCTCGCTATGGAAAAATATTGCTAACGAAGCGCGTTTTGAACTTGCTCACAACCCTCTTGCAGGCTGGAAAGGTACCATTGGTGCGCAAGTGACCGCAGCGTCCCTTAATGCTACTGAGGTGGGCTCTGGAAGTTATGCAATTGTTCCTCCAACCAAAACTAATTCCAATGCACTCTTTTGGATTGAAGAAGGTCAATGGAACTCACTCCAAGGTAATTTGGGCTTACGCTATAACAATGTGGCTCAAAAGCCAAATCTGGATACCGAATTAGAAGCGCAGCCCACTACTCCCCCAACTGGTGGAACTACCCCAGCAATTACCCTGCAAAATCGCAATTTCAATTTAATGTCCTACTCTGCAGGTGGTCTATGGAACTTCCTACCAGGTCATGGCGCTGGAGTGGCTTATACGGTCTCACAGCGTGCTCCAAGTGCGCAAGAGCTCTACTCTTATGGCGCTCATGAATCTACCGCCACCTTTGATATTGGTAATCCCAATCTCAATAAAGAAACATCCCATAACCTCGAGTTCAATATCCAAAAAACCAGTGGTTTAATGCGGGGTAAAGCGAGTATCTATGCCAACCGCTTTAGTAATTACATCTATGGTTATTACACTGGCACAAGCATTGATAATGGTGGTGCTGAAGGCGATGGCTTTAGCGTAGTGGTTGCCCAACAAGCCTCAGCCACCATCAAAGGGATTGAGGGAGAGCTAACCTACAACTGGAAGCAAAAAGGAATAGGTGCTCGGGTGTTTGGAGATGCCTCTCAGGGTAGTTTTGATGCTGGCGGCAATTTACCTTTGCAACCAGCCCCACGCTTAGGTGCAGAGTTAGCACATGAAAAAAATGGATGGCTTACTAATGCTAGCTATATATATAGCTACCAGCAGAACCGATTGGCAAGTTGGGAACAAGGCCCTGCCCCTAGTTACAACCTGTTAAATGCAGGCATCGCTTATACAGAAAAGATTGCGAATGTGAACTGGACTGTGTATATGAACCTGAAGAACTTACTCAATGAGCAAATTCGGTATGCGACCACACCGATGGCTGTGCGGCTGTATGCCCCCCAACCAGGTAGAAGTCTGATGGTGGGCTTAAGGGGGACTTTCTAAGATTTGTAGTTTAGTGGAAATAAGCAAGCAGTAAAGTGCCAAGTCCTCCAGAGCCTAAAATAATGAAAACCGGATTTATTTTGGTTCTGAGGATGAGGTACAGCGTCAATAGGGCTAATGCCAAAGTAATCGGGTTCACTACCGAGGCCTTGCCTACTGCATAGACCCCAGAGCCCATCAAGCCAATTGAAATGGGTTCCAAAGCATTTTGAATAGAGCGACGCCAAGGACTCTCGCCAAAGCGATTCCAAAGTCGGCCTATATAAAAACACAGAATGCTAGAAGGTAAAAAGAAGGCTAGGAGAACAGCGCCTGCCCCTAGAAAACCAGCGATCTGATAACCGATCACCAAGACCATCAGCATATTGGGACCTGGTGCTAATTGGCCAAAGCTATAAATATGCACAAATTGCGTATGATCAATGCCAAAACGTTGCGCTAGTAAAGTTTGCATCTCTGGCAAAACAGCAGTACCACCCCCTACAGCCAAAATAGAGAGTAAGGCAAAACTCAACGCAAGCTGAATTAATATGCTCATACGCTCTTAGTGGGCCGATAGAGGTAAAGTGCGATGGGAGCCATAATCAGCAATACCCAAGGGAGGGATAGCTTGACAATGCTCATCAATAAAAACGTTCCAATAATCAGCAGCAACGATTTAATATGGCCCCACTGCCCGTCGCCAATTCGATAAGTAATAGCGGCTAATAAGCCAGTAGCTGCAGCAGCAATACCCGCTAAGAGCAGATTGGCTAAAGGATGATCGCTATTATCGGCATATAAAATACCAATCCCCAAAACAAAGAGAGAGCCCGGCAAAATTAAGCCCAGGGTTGCGCAGATTGCCCCCTTAACGCCACGCAAATGATCGCCAAGCAATACTGCCAAATTGACTGAGTTCAAGCCAGGCATTGTTTGGCTAATAGCTAGATAGGCCATGAATTGATCTGGCGTGAGCCATTTTTTCTTATCAACTAACAAAATGCGTTCATAGGCAATAATTCCGCCTCCAAAACTGATTGCCCCGATCAGCAAAAACTGCATGAAAAGATCATGCAGAGCAGGAGATGGGGAAAGGGGGTTTTCTGTAATGGTGAAAGACTCCAATCTCACTCAGGCTTTCCATAAACTAATGCGGTCTTAGTGCTACCAATCTCTAGCCAATCAGTTAATTCAGTTTGGAGGTTTTTGAAGAACTTATCTGCCCGCTTATGCGCTTTTACTTGCGCCCGATTATCTTCATTGACTCGATAAGAAAAGGAGAGCTCGCCAATAATAGGGTTACCTATACTCCTAAGCCAAATGGCAAAGTCACAATGGGCTTGCACCCCATCACCAAATACCAAATTACCCAAGGGTAAGCTCACTTCCAATATCTTATTGGTAGTACCTCCAACTATGCCAAGTGGTGATTTTTTATCGATTGCGAGAGCAGTCAGCCCAGGGAAAAATTTACAAACACTACTTAAAGTGCGATCAAATAAATCATCGATTGGAACCGCATCTAAAATTGCATTATTGGAGTACATGGATTTTGAAGATCCAATAGCATCCCCACGCAAGATTTCTTCTTTAAGACGTAATCTGGATTTAATGCTTTTCTTGGGGGTAGGATCAAACTTCGATACAGTATCTAAGTCATATGCACGACATTTCAAAGTCACCTCACACCAATCATCTACCCAAATATTCTGCCGAGATTCACGAACACGTAAGATGACGTTATTGTGGCGAAAGTCTTCCCCTGGGGTGTCATAGAAATAGATATTTCGCAATCCTGTTGTCGCATTATCAATGTGGAAAAAACCCACCTTATTCTTATGACAGAATTGAATAATCTGGTCACTTAAAGCCGTAACTCTGCTTAGACGATCTAAGCCTTGAGGCTTAATCAGCAGCTTAAATTCTCGATTGGTAATTAATGGCTTTGATTTCAATGGCTTAACCCCTTGGTTGTTACCAAGAGATTAACACTATCTAGCCATTCTTAATAGATTTCTGGAACGTACATCTCTCGAGGGACAGGGCCTCTTAAGTAGTCAGGATTGTGAACCCGTGCTGGTAGGTTTATTTCAGGATGTTCAATTTCCTTGTACGGAATTTGATCTAAAAAGTGGGAAATACAGTTTAACCGCGCTTTTTTCTTATCATTAGCCGCTACTACCCACCAAGGCGCCTCAGGAATATTGGTACGCTCAAGCATGGTTTCTTTTGCCTTAGTGTAAGCCTCCCATAAACGACGGGCATCTAAGTCCATGGGGCTTAATTTCCATTGCTTTAATGGATCATGAATACGCATCATAAAGCGGTTGTACTGCTCATCATCAGAAATCGAGAACCAGTACTTAATTAAAATAATTCCTGAGTTAATCATCATGCGCTCAAGCTCAGGAACTGTTCTAAGAAACTCCTCATACTCTTCATCTGTACAAAAGCCCATGACTTTTTCAACGCCAGCGCGGTTATACCAACTGCGATCAAATAACACGATCTCGCCACCCGCAGGTAATTGAGAAATGTATCTCTGAAAATACCATTGTGTTTTCTCGCGCTCACTTGGGGCTGTCAAGGCTACTACCTTACAAACACGGGGATTTAATCGTTGCGTAATTCGTTTAATTGCACCACCCTTACCCGCTGAATCTCGCCCTTCAAAGAGCACGGCCACTTTGAGCTTATGCTCTACCACCCAGTCCTGAAGCTTTACTAGTTCACCTTGTAGACGAAATAATTCCTTGAAGTAGACTTGACGTGGAATAACTGAACCGCTTCCACCATCAGGAGAAAGGCGATCATCATCGAGCTCCATCTCGAGCTCTTCGTCCATACTGTCAAGGATTTCTTCCTGAGCACGTTGGTACCACTCAGACATCTCTTTGTGTTTAGAACTCATTTTTATCCTTTAGGCGGTAGATCATTTGTATCTTAACGATATGACATTTTAATTACATTGCTATTTAAATGGCTTTAGCAATTGAATCTTGGCAGTAAAAAGCCAATTGTTTACGGTCAAAAAGCATATCTGGGCCCGGCACATAGGGCGGAAGAATCTGTAAATTGACTGCCAAATATCGATTTTTGAGGATGTTCGAAATTGATTCCAATAGGCCCATATCCCCAATAAAAGCAGGGGCATCGCTTCTTAAGCCAGTCTTCTGAGAAACATACGCAATTGCTAAGGGGTATACCGGAGTTTGGGAAACCACGGCCGCCTCAAAGAGATTGGGTCTAAAAGGCAACACTAGCTCGCCTATAGTCGAGGTGCCCTCCGGAAAGATACAGATAGATTGCGTCTTTAGCACTCTAGCTATTTCATGCACTACCGCCCTAGCATGGCGTGAATTATCCCTGCGGATAAATACTGTGCCCAGTTGGGTAGCCATCTTTCCAAAAATAGGCCAACTTGCCACTTCAGATTTAGCTACAAAACGAATGGGCCTAAAGGCATTAATCACATGAATATCAATCCAAGAGATATGGTTAGAGGCTAAAAGATAAGGGGTGCTAGGCAATAAATCTGCGCCTTTTACTTGCAACTCTAAATGAAATATTTGCAAGAGACGTACGGACCATGCTTGTATCTTTTGTGTTTTTTTCTGTCTATCAAAAAAAGGAAATAAAAAAGATAAGGTACATACCCCACAGAGAATATGAAACCAGATTTGTGCCCATAAGCAAATACGCAGCACTTTGGGTGTCGGTTTTTCTGTGGCTAGGTTCGGTTTCATCATGAATAAGCCTAAATATATAACAAGTCACAAAACTGCCATAAAACTGTCATGAGGATTACATGTCAAGACGGCTTAATGACTACTCATGACGCATTACAGAGCGATTTGGATTTCAGATGTGCACCTAGGAACATCAGGGTGTCAGGCAAACTACCTCTTAGATTTCCTTAAACATAACGAAGCTGATACCTTTTACCTAGTTGGTGACATTATCGATGGTTGGCGGCTTAAGCAATCTTTTTATTGGCCCCAAGCACACAATGACGTTGTGCAAAAGATGTTACGTAAAGCGCGTAAAGGAGCCGAAGTTATTTATGTGCCAGGCAACCATGATGAAAGTGCAAGACAATTTTTTGGACTCTCTTTTGGCGATGTAAAAGTAGTAGAAGAAGTGATTCACACCACCTTAGATGGTCGAAAACTCTGGGTAACCCACGGTGACTTATTTGATGGCGTAATGCAATACGCTAAGTGGCTGGCCTATGTTGGCGACTCTCTCTACAGCTTCATTCTTTACATTAACCGCTACTTCAATATGCTCAGAGTCAGAATGGGGCTGCAATATTGGTCGCTTTCTCAATACCTTAAACATCAAGTTAAAAATGCGGTGAGTTATATCGCTGACTTTGAGTACATTATGGCTAGAGAAGCCCGTTTACGTAACTGTGACGGAGTGGTTTGTGGCCATATCCATAAAGCAGAAATCCGAGAAATCGATGGCTTGCTTTATTGCAACGATGGTGATTGGGTAGAAAGCCTATCCGCCTTAGTAGAAACCACTGAAGGTGAACTCAAAATCATTTATTGGACACACATCAAGGGTGACCTCGTTGAAGCTCCTGAAATTACCTACCAACCTGCTGTTGATTTACTTATCAAAGAGGCTGTGCTATGAAAATTATGATCATTACCGATGCATGGGAACCACAAGTCAATGGCGTTGTGAGAACCCTTAAGCAAACGTGTACCGAATTAATTGCTATGGGTCATGAAGTTCAAATGATTACCCCAAATGACTTTACGACCATTCCATGCCCTACTTATCCCGACATTTCTCTTTCGATCTTGCCTGGCAAATTAGTATCTAAGAAAATGAAAGCATTTGCACCAGATGCGATGCATATCGCTACCGAAGGCCCATTAGGGCTTTCAGCACGGGCATACGCTGTAAAAAATAATTTACCCTTTTCTACCGCCTATCACACTCGCTTCCCCGAGTATGTTAAGGCACGCATTGGAGTTCCGCTGTCCTGGACCTACACCTTCTTACGCTGGTTTCATGGGCCATCTATGGCTGTCATGGCTCCCACCATTGTTGTTAAGAATGATCTCGAGAATTATGGCTTCACTAATGTCGTGTTGTGGTCACGTGGCGTCGATTTAAACATCTTCAAAATGCAAGAATCTAAAAAACTCAATACGGCCCATCCAATTTTTTTATATGTTGGCAGAGTAGCAATCGAAAAAAATATTAATGCATTTTTAGAAATTGATTTACCTGGATCTAAATGGGTGGTCGGTGATGGTCCAGCCATGGCTAGTATTAAGGAGAAGTACCCAGACATCAATTATTTAGGGGTCTTGCAACAAGAAGAATTAGCTAAGGTATATGCGGCTGCTGATGTGTTTGTGTTTCCGAGCAAAACAGATACCTTTGGGCTAGTTTTATTGGAGGCAATGGCTTGTGGCACGCCAGTTGCCGCTTTTCCTGTAACTGGGCCGATTGACGTTTTAGGTAATTCACCTGCCGGAGCGATGAATGAAGACTTGCGTGAAGCCTGTATGCAGGCCCTCAAGATTCCTCGTGAAGTGGCCCGTGCTCATGCAGAGAAATTCTCTTGGAGAGTAGCATCAGAGCAATTTGCCAATCACTTAAAGCCTGTGCCTTCTACCGAAGTTCACATTACCGCATTAGCATAGGACTTGATTTTGACTGCTCCATACCATATCAATCAAAACCCCCACAAAGGTAATCGTGGGCTCACTAGGGCTTGGCACGCGGCCAAAAACTCTTGGTGTGGAATGGTATATGCCTATCAAGAAGAGAGTGCCTTTAGACAAGAATTAACACTTTTAGTCATACTGACTCCCATCGCCATTTTTCTGCCAGTGAGTCCACTACAAAAGGCCATCTTAGTCACTTCCCTCATCATGGTTCTTGTAGTGGAATTACTCAACTCCAGTGTTGAGGCAGCAATTGATCGCATCTCTTTTGATCACCACGACTTATCCAAAAGAGCTAAAGATTTTGGTTCAGCTGCAGTCATGCTAGCGCTCTTAGTAGCGGCAATACTTTGGATAACAGTCTGTATCCCGCTTGTCATGAACTCGTAACACAAGACTTTTACGATACACCAATACATATAAGGATATCTATGTCAGACATTCCAAATCCATTAGCAGCATTCGATATTTTTAATTCTAGGTTTGAGGGCAAACCCAAAAAGAATACAAAAAGTAAAACACACGCCATTAAAAAATTATTTACAAAAAAAATAGCTAAAAAGTTATTTGGTAAGAAATTTGCAACTAAGTCCCGTACTGATATTGGTGTACTAGATAACCTGGTAGTTGAAAAGCAAATACCCAAAGCTAAAAAGGCCGCCTTTACCATTACTTGGGCAAGCAATGCAGAAGAAATTAAAGAAGCGCAACGCTTACGTTATAAAGTATTTGCAGAAGAAATGGGTGCAAACCTTCCAGTTAATGCCCAAGGTTTAGATGTTGATGAATTCGATGACTATTGCGATCATTTGTTGATTCGGGATCAAGAGTCTTTGAAAGTAGTGGGCACTTATCGCGTGCTGCCCCCACATAAAGCAGCAGAAATTGGCCGCCTCTACTCTGACTCAGAATTCGATCTTTCTCGCTTAAATCATTTACGCCCAAAAATGGTAGAGCTCGGTAGATCTTGTGTACATAGCGACTATCGTTCGGGTGCAGTAATTATGGCTTTATGGAGTGGTCTAGCTCAATATATGCTCAAGCATGATTATGAAATCATGCTCGGATGCGCCAGCATCCCAATGGCTGATGGCGGGCATTTTGCAGCCAGTTTATATAACTCACTCACCAATGATCAAATAGCGCCTGTAGAGAGCCACGCCTTCCCTCGCCTGCCATTACCCTTAGATCGATTAAATGGTGGCTTAGAAGTCGAGCCTCCGCCATTAATTAAAGGCTATTTGAAGGTTGGTGCGAAAATTTGTAGTGCACCAGCCTGGGATCCTGATTTCAATACAGCAGATCTATTAACAATGCTCCGCTTATCCGATCTCAACCCTCGGTATGCAAAGCATTTCTTGGGGCAATAAGATTAGGTCTGTGAGTAGTTCAAGCTCATTTTAAGCTTAGGGCATAAGGTCGGCCGATACGCTCCCATTCGGCCGCTTCCCTTTGTAAACTAAATTCAGTTAGTGGGTGTGCTTTAACCCACTCTTTTGATAGACATACCACGTAAGCACCATTACTTTCTGAGACTTTAACTTTGGGTAGGTCTATATTGCTTCGGCCGCGACAAAGCACTTGAGCTAAGCGCAAACAAAACAACATGCGCCAGTCATAAAAACCGGCATTGTTGGCTAATTTACCTAATTTGCCAGCATGGCCGATCAATAATGCTGCTAATCGAGCCTGATCATTTTTTGAAAAACCCGGCATATCGGCATTACCTGCAATATATGCAGAGTGCTTGTGATACCCGTTATGGGATATAGATAAGCCAATCTCATGTAAGTTAGCGGCCCATTGTAGTAAAGCAATATTATCTGCCCGACTCTCTGCATTGGGTTTTGGTAATTGTGCTAAAAACTCAACAGCTTGGTTACCAACCCGTTTAGCCTGCTCTCGATCTACCGCATAGCGTTGCATAAACTGCTCAACCGTAACAAAGCGCATATCGTCATGCTGAGCACGCCCTAGCAAGTCATATAGAACGCCAACTCGCAAAGCAGCATCGGTGACTTCCATACTTTCTATACCGAGCTCGTCAAAGACTGCCAACATAATTGCTAAGCCACCAGGCCAGACAGCCCGTCGATCATCTTTAAGGCCCAACAACTCGACATGGTTCACATGCTCATACTTGAGCAGGTGTCTTTTCATGGCCTTCAGACCGTCACGTGTAATTAATCCGCTAGAACCATTAACCCGACCCATAGTCAGGGCATCACCATGTCCATTAAAGCTATTTTCTGCAATCAGTTCTGCCAAAGCCCGAGCAGTTCCAGAGGAGCCAATCACCTGTTTCCAACCCGTTTTTAAGTACGCCCCTGAGATCACTTGAATTTCTCGGCGAGCAGCTAACTCCGCCTCTTTAAAAGCGTGGGCATCTATATTTCCCTTGGGGAAAAACCGTAAGCTATGAGAAACGCAGCCGATATATAAACTTTCCATTAGCTTAGGCTCATAGCCCTTGCCAATGATGAGCTCAGTTGATCCACCACCTATATCTACTACTAAGCGATTACCTTGAACTGCTGGTACTTCATGAGCAGCCCCAATATAGATTAAACGGGCCTCTTCTACACCAGCGATAATTTCAATCGGAAAACCTAGAGCCACTTCGGCTTCATGGATGAAATTGGGAGCATTTTTTGCCACCCGCAAAGTATTAGTCGCTACTGCTCGCACTTTGGTGGGGTCAAAGCCCCGAATGCGCTCACCAAATCGATGTATAGCAGTTAAGCCACGCTGAAAAGCATCATTACCTAGTAGCTTATTGTCAGTGAGGCCAGCTGCTAAACGCACTGTTTCTCGAAGAGTATCAATCGGTCGTAATTGCGTGCCAGAGGGGGTGATTACTACTTGAGCAACTAACATCCGAAAGCTATTTGAGCCTAAATCGACTGCTGCCACCAATTCTGATGAATTTGTTCCAGAGATGTCTTTAAACGGGGCCAAGTGATTCCCAATAACAGTATGAAATTATATGAATATGTCTATTTTATGAAACTTTTGTGACGCATTCATGAATTTAATTCCTAGCCTACTGGCAAAGGGCTAAACCGCTAGGTTTTGCTCCGAACTAGAGCAGTCAATATTCCCAAAACTACAAAAGATACAACAATCCCCGGACTTAGGCTTCAGAATCGCGCTACAGGAAGGACAACGATAAAGATGTTGTGAAGAGCCTTGCGGGATTTCTAAGTTTTCATGTGCTTGGCAATGGGGGCATGTAATGATGGAGTACTGAGTTTGGGCTATGGTATTCACAGCTCAATAATGAACTAACAATATTTCAAAATGACGACAGCTCTAAGTTATCACGCTATATGACCTGCAAGCAGGTCATATTCTTATTTAAGGGTTTTTTTCTTAGCCACTGTAAGCTCACCACTTTTTACCGCCTTACAAAATACTTCGTAGTCAAGTTGGTTTTGTTTTGCGTATGCCTTTGCAAATCTATACAAGGCTTCATTAAGCGCTATAGATTTACCACAGTAACCAGAAATCATCGCCGCATCACCAGAGCGGGCATGGCCAAGGGCTAAAGCCCAACCAAATAATTTGGCGTAATCAGGAAAGTTTTCAAGTGAAACCCCGTCAGGACCCACTTCAATGCCGCCTTTCATATCCCGTAATTGTCGGAGATAAAAGCCTTGAGTATTTACAATATCATATTGAACGGCACCATAATTTAATAAAATATCGGGCGCTCCTTGAAGCAATCGTTGACCTGCTACTACCCGTCGACCCATATTATGATAGATTGACTTGCCTAAATACGGAGTTAAGACTGATTCTTGAGCCTCTTTGTATTGCAAGAATAAAGGGTCTGCTTGACTGTCGCCCTCAAAGTACAAGACAAGGCAGTTAGTGCCCACGCTGCCAACACCCACTACTTTTCTAGCGTAATCTTGCAAAGAGTAGCGCCTAAATAAGACTTCACGATCGGCCAATAAGGAGCCAGCGTAATTGATCAGCGCCTTATCAATTAGATCAATCAAGGGCACACCATGTCGTGTCTCAGTAAAATGCTCTATCAATGGCGGTTTATTAATGATCTTCCGATTTTTGCCAACTAAGGTTGTCAGCTTTTGAAGTATCTGAAGATTGGTCTGGCTCTTAGCTATCTTTAAATAGGTATCAAGTGTTTTTTGGTGCTCCTTGCTAAAGTGTTTGCGAATATCTTTTTCACCAATAAATTGTTGGGCCAATTCAAGATAGGGCATCTGGGCGTACTGCTCCATCCGTTTTTGATATTCAGAGGTAATTCTAGTTACCATGCGTTTACATAAGGCCTCATTGCCGCCAAGTGTTTCACAAGCAATCACTGCGCTAGCTACCAAACGCTTCATATCCCATTCCCAGCTACCGGGAAGCGTTTCATCAAAGTCGTTAATACCAAATACCAGGCGGTGCTCTGCTGTACCGAATAAACCAAAGTTCGATACATGCATATCACCACATAATTGCACCGTAATATTGGTGGTCGGCTGATTAGCCAAGTCTTGGGACATGATGGCAGCGCCACCACGATAAAAAGCAAAAGGAGACTGCAACATCCGCTCATACCGTATCGGTATCAAAGAGGGGATACGTTGCATCGCTTGTTTTTTAAGTATCTCAATGGGGCCCAGCCGATGCTTGGGGGGTGTATAGATGCCCTGCGCCTCTATGCTCACTACTTTGCGCAAAGCTTTACCAAGACTATGACGCTTTTTGATGCTTAGCTCGCGGTCTGTAAATGACTTGCTTAAATTAAGTTCGGCAATTTTGATGTTTGTTTGAGCCAAAGATGGCTTTTTATTGGCTGACATTTGCACTCCATAGACCATATTGACCCCATTATTACAGGTCTTATGCTCAAGCGTAGCGCCTTTATTCGCTAAACTTGATGCGATGGTGAATGTTTTGCAGTCTTTCTTTTACCTGCATGTGATCTAACTTCTCGAGCGGCAGATCCAAGAGCAACTCAATGCGATTGCGCAAACCCATTTCAACTTGTTTAAAGGCATGTAACATTGCCTCTTCACCCCCATCAACTGCTGCAGGATTAGCGAATCCCCAGTGGGCACTTGCAGGATGTCCAGGCCAGTGCGGACATTTCTCGCCATGCGCCCAATCACATAGGGTAATGATGAAATCCATCTGTATCACGCCCTTACCACCATATTCATCCCAACTCTTACTTCTGAGCAACTCAATTGGGTAGCCGATATGCTTAATTAGATCGAGCGCCATTGGGTGCACATAACCTACAGGCTTAGCTCCCGCTGAATAGCCAATAAATCGGCCATGACTTAAAGTGCCTACTAAAGCTTGCGCAAGAATCGATCGCGCAGAATTGCCTGTGCAAAGAAAAAGAATATTGTAGGGACGGGTCATGAGTTGCAAAAGTTAAATAATCTCATCAAGCCCCAATGCATACCTTTGGTCGACTAAAAAAGGATTGGGGGTGCCCTGAGCTAAAGCATTTTTTTCGATCGCGTGCTCTAGTAATCGATCTGCTGGCAATGGGGGCTCTATCATTTGAGGACGAAACAGCGTATTTAAATTGACTTTCAATAACCGATCCATATTGATAAACCTTTCTAGAGTAATGAGTAAAGACCCTTTTAGCTTACAAATTTAGTATTTCAGTTTGATTAATATGGGATAAAAAAAGCCCAGAACAAGCTGGGCAAAATACATCTCTTCACCAATTAAATGTAATCAACTTGTATGACAGTGCTGTGACATGCGCTATTTACTTACACGAATTTGTAATATATGACAGGTAAGTTAAAGGTTTCCTGAAGATGAGCAGTCATCAGCAATGCGACTTACTCCCCTCCTTCTTTTATTGCTCCCGATGTTATGCAATGCATTTGAACCGCTCAATACCGATGATGCGGGGACGGTTCCCAAAGGAAAGAACCAAATTGAAATGTATTTTTTTAAAACTGCAAACCATGGGGTCGATGCAACTGAAGCTGAAAATGTGATTGCCCCTGGTGAGGAATACTTCGGCACACAAAGTGCTCAAGCATTCCCATTTACCTATACCCGTGGACTAACTGAGACCATTGAAGCCTCTATTGGCACGACCTACTTTGCAAATCCCACTGGTAATTACTCCCCTTTTTCTAATAAGGTCATTTCTGTTAAATGGCGATTTGCCCAGGATGAGGAAGCAGGCTGGGCATTAGCGATTAAGCCCACCTTTACTTTACCTGGTACAAAGCAACAACAAATCAATGGTTTAGATTTGGCTTTACCTAATTATGGCGTGAATCTGATTGGCTCTCAATATTGGGATCAAATAGAGGTACATGTCAATGCATCCTACGAAAGAACTCCTTACAACACAAACTATCAAATAGCATTTAGCAACACGCCCAATCGAAAAAATATCCTATTCTTTTCAGTAGCCCCTATTTGGACGGTTACTCAAGGACTTAAATTAGCCCTAGACATGGGAGTTACAACGAATCCTCCTAGCGATGAACAATATTTAACCAATTACGCCTTATTGGCCTTAATTATCTCGCCATTAGATAACCTTGATATAGGCTTGTCGTATTTAAGAAGTGCCACTAATATAGGTACTCTCATGACAAACTCTGGCGTTAACTCTTCCCGCTCAGAAATTGGTTTTACGTGGAGGTTTTAGTAACAGTCCTAAAATCTATATGACATGAAAATTATTCTCGTATTGACTACCTTGTGTTTATTGTTTGGCAATGCGTTAGGGGCATCTTTTAAGTTCATTGCTTTAGGGGATATGCCTTATAACCAAGCGACTGATTTTCCAAAATTTGAGCGACTGATTAAATACATCAACTCAGAAAACCCTTCCTTTAGTATCTTTGTAGGGGATACCAAATCTGGTTCAACGCCGTGCACTAATGAGCACTTCGAAAAAATGATTGGGTATTTCAATAGCTTTAAGAGCCCACTAATTTATAGCATTGGCGATAATGAATGGACAGACTGCCATCGCGTTTTAGCCGGAGAATACGATCCTTTAGAACGTCTTGATCATATACGGAAGACACAGTTTCAACAAAGGACTAGTTTTGGCAAAGTAAAACTAAGGCTTATTCGGCAAGCAGATGTAATGCCACAATATGCTAAGTTTGTTGAGAATTCTTTTTGGGTTAAGAACCATGTTTTATTTGTGAGTGTGCATATCCCTGGATCGAACAATAATTTAGGACGTAATGAAGAATCTAGACAAGAATATATCTTACGTAATGAAGCTAATTTGGCGTGGATTGCACATGCCTATCAACAAGCTAAAGAAAAAAAGTATGCTGCTATGATTTTTGCTTTTCAGGCGGATATATTTTATTCACCAGAATTAGCTACTAGCTCTAGCAGTGGCTACAAAGATAGTATTGAGCTTTTTCGAGAACTATCAGAGAAGGTTTCTACCCCCATTCTTTTGATTCATGGAGATAGCCATCGCCTCAAAATAGACCAGCCCCTGTATGGCAGCAATAAGCGAATAATTGAAACCGTGTATAGACTTGAAGTGATGGGGGCAGATCAGATGCAGGCGATCGAAATTAGAGTAGATAACCAAGCCTCAAGCCCATTTAGCTTTAGACCAATACTGATATTAGACAATATTAGTACTAATAATCATTAACCCAATAATCATTAACCTCATTTAATTTACTCCATCGTGACTCAAGAGCCTACTCAACCCTTTCCTGTAAATGGCGTCGTTTTTGCGTGGGCCATCACTTCATCTGGTGAAAATTATGAATTGCCATTAGTCGATATCGCGCAATCTCTTGAAGATCCTAATCTCTCGATTTGGCTGCATCTGAATCTGACGAATTTCCAAGTTCAACGTTGGCTTGAAAAAACGAGCTTAGTCCCAGAGCGTATTGTTGAAATGATTGAGGAAGGCGTTAACCGCAGTCGCTTAGAGCGGGTTGAAAAGTTAGATGATTGCTTACTAATGGTGATGAATGACTTTGCGCAAGAATTTGGCAATAAAGAAAATGACTCGAGCTTAGGGACTCTTTGGGCATTCCTTACGCCCCGCCTAATGATCTCCCTGAGAAATAATCCCCTCAGAACGACAGATAAGTTGCGGTTTGAATTAAGAAATGGTTTATTACAGCCTCGCTCAATAATTGAGTTATTTCATGAGCTGATTGATTTACGTGCTGAATATTTAAGAACAATCTTGAACCGCCTCTCCGAAACAATGGATGATTTAGAAGAAATTCTTCTGAAAGGTAAAAATTTACCCGAACATGAATTTCTGGGACGTATTCGCATTGAATGCAGTCGACTACGCCGTCAATTTTCACCAGAGTTAATTGCCTTACATCGCCTACAAAAACGCTTACCTTATTGGTTTACGGATGATGATAAATTGCGCTTAAATGATGATCTAGAATTACTCTCACACTTAGTACAAGAAATTTCCAATCTGTACGATCGCGCTAAAGTGCTTCAGGATGAGCAAGCAGCCCATGTGGCTCAATTTAATGCCCGCAATTTGCAAGTTTTGTCGGTCATGACTGTGATTTTTTTACCAATGACTTTACTAACTGGGGTCATGGGTATGAATATGGAAGATTTACCAGGATTAAAAGAATCGTTTTACTTCATCATGGCGCTCATGGGCCTAGCTGGAACTGCTGTTTATGGGGCTCTTAAGCTTAAAAAAATTATTTAAAGGGGCATCCGCCTGGACTTCTTATTCCTTAATAGAGTAAACAGCTTGCATTAAACTGGGCTTTAGCACTCATTAATTACTTTGAGGAATACATGGAACATCTTGGATACTGGGAGCATTACTCAGAAATGGCTCTACGCCTCATTCTGGCCCTCCTAGCTGGTACCATTCTAGGTTTAAATCGCTGGTTACACCACAAATCTGCGGGCATGAGAACCCACTCGCTTGTAGCCATTGGTTCAGCTACGGCAGTAATGTCACTTGGAAATCATGGGGTGATAGACACCCAAGCATTAAGCCATGTATTCCAAGGTCTTATCACTGGTTTAGGCTTTTTGGGCGCTGGGGTCATTATTCGGGAGCATAGCTCCCAAAGAATTCATGGGCTCACTACTGCAGCTAGCATCTGGTCCTCCGCCTTAATTGCTGCCGCCTTTGGGGCCGGCCAACTGGTTTTAGGGGGCTTAGCCATAGGTGCAATTGTGCTAACCCTAGTCCTAGGCGGCCCCTTGGAGCGAATGATCAGAAAACTCACTGGCATTAGACGGGCTTCTGAGCTTTCTACAGATCCTGACGAATAATAAACTCAGGGATGGGGGCGCAAAATATGACTTTTGTCATATTACTTTGTTAGCATATACGGGTTATTACTAAATTGCATATAAAGAGCTATGAGCAAATACAATTATGAAGATGCTGTAAAACAATTGCAAGAATCAGGGGCTATTGGTTTACAAGACTTTAAGAATTTATCTTATGAAGATCTCAATGAGCTTCTAGAGGAAATTAAGGTTTGGTGTTTATACGCCAATGGCAAGTTGGATAAACTTCCTAAAGAATCTAAGAAGAATAAGAAAAAGAAAGAGAAAAGCAAAGACAAGAAGGATTAAGTCGTTAAAGCAGTTAAGCGCTCTTTTGGAAACCGCAAGGTAAAGGTGCTACCTTTGCCCGGCACGCTCTCGATAATCAGTTGAGCTTGATGACGATTAGCAATATGTTTGACAATGGCTAAGCCTAAACCAGTGCCCCCTGTATCTCTAGATCGACTGCGGTCTATTCGATAAAATCGTTCAGTTAATCGAGAGAGATGTTCCGAAGCAATACCTGGCCCAGAATCCATCACAGAAAACTCTCCTTGCCCCTGATCGTTCACCTGCCAATGTGCAGTGACATAACCGGCATCAGGGGTATAACGAATAGCATTAGAAACCAAATTGCCAAAGGCTGAGAGAATTTCTCGCTCCTCGCCCATTAAATTAAGGGGTGTAGAGGATTTAAACTCAAATGTATGTTTATTTTGAGAGAGTGCTTGCGCATCATTCTTTAATAGAGCCATTAAGGTATCAACATTAATTACTTGTAGGGGTGCTGGTAAAGTGTTCGCCTCTAAGTTCGCTAAAGTTAATAAATCCTCCACTAAACTCTTCATTCTTTGAGACTGCGACATCATCATGTCAAAGTATTGATGTTGCTGCGCTTTATCCAAATCGAGCGATTGCATGGTTTCTAGAAAGCCCATTAATACAGTAATCGGCGTTCTCATCTCATGAGACACATTGGCTACGAAGTCACGCCGCATGGCGTCAGCCTTCTGTAAATCAGTGACATCTTGCACTAGCAACAGATGGCGCTTGTCGCCAAATGGAAAAGCTTGCAGCATTAAGCTTAAATTAGAGTCTGGCCCCATTCTCTCGAGTAGCAATGGCTCCTCAAATTGGCGCCTAGTTAAGTACTGAATAAATTCGGGACGACGAATTAAGAAGTTGATTCTTTGCATCACATCGCGCTTAAAGTGCAAGCCAAAAAAGCACTCAGCAATGGCATTACACCACTCAATATGATCTTGGCCATCAAGCATCAAGATGCCGTTAGGGGATGCCTGAAAGGCCTCTATAAACCGATTATGTTGCTGTTCGATCGAGCGAATTTGTAACTTTAAGCTACGTACCAGGCGTTGCAGACGAAAGTAAACCACTTCCCAGTAACCACTTGGGAGAGGAATGCTCTCCACCTTATCGTCTTGTGCATACTTTAGTAAACGGGCTAAATTAATGTAGGAATAAACCAAAGGAATAGCCAAAATAGCTATTCCAGCGGTGATGGCAACTAGAGCACCCCAATGGATTAGACAGACGTAGGCGGCAATAAATGCCAAGCAAACGATAAAAGCAAAACGAATTAAGGCAGATAACATACGACAATCTTAGAGCATCTAGATGGAGGTGACGTAAACCCCAGCAAAGATCAGTGTTAGATCAGGTTTGTGTGGGGATTTTAGTGATTCGGTACCCACTACCCCGAACGGTTTCAATATATCGCTCACAATCAGATATCGCTAAAGCGGCCCTTAGCCTCTTGATGTGGACATCAACTGTGCGCTCTTCGATATATACTTCATTACCCCAGACTTTATCTAGTAAATTGGCCCTTGAATGAACCCGTTCAGGGTTAGCCATAAGGAACTGAAGTAGCCTGTATTCTGTTGGACCCAAGGAAAGTGCTCGCGGTTCCACATTAGGCCAAACCACTGTAATCCGATGGGAAATCGGGTCCAACCTTAATGGGCCAACAGTAAGTGGGGCCGTCTCTTCTAGTGGAGTCTGGCGACGTAACAGCGCTTTAACGCGGGCCACTAATTCTTTTGTAGAAAATGGCTTTGTGACGTAGTCATCAGCCCCAGAATCCAAACCCATGACCTTATCTGACTCTTCACTCTTTGCTGTCAACATTAAGATTGGTAAAGCTCTAGTGCGCTCATTAGCACGCAATTCTTTTGCAAACTGAACCCCAGACTTTCCAGGCAGCATCCAATCTAAAATTAATAGGTTAGGCAGTTGCTCTCGCATCATACTGATAGCTACATCAGTTTGCAGTGCTTTTTCTACTTCATATCCAGCATGCGTTAAATTAATTGCAATCAATTCTGCAATAGATGGCTCATCCTCAACAATCAATATGCGGTGTGTCATTATGAAATCCGTATTGATTTAATTTAGGGTTTAGTTGCCTCACGTACTAATTCTTCATGCGGGATATGACGTACGTCAGAACCTTTGGCAATATAGATCACAAACTCAGCAATATTTTTAGAATGGTCACCAATGCGTTCAATAGCTTTGGCAATCGAAAGCATATCTAGTCCAGTAGTGATGGTATGGGGGTCTTCCATCATATAAGTAATCAATTTACGTACAAAACCTCTGAACTCTTCATCAATCTGGCGATCTTCCGCCACTACTTCAGCAGCGGCTATGGTATCTAGACGAGCGAAAGCATCTAAGCTACGACGTAATAAAGAAATGGCCATTTGACCCGATAATCGCAGCTCGGCTACGTTAATATTGTAGTTCGCTCCAGCCTCAATCAAGCGCTTAGTTCTTTTGGCAACCCGCTCTGCCTCATCTCCTGCACGCTCTAAGTTAGTAATTGCCTTAGAAACAGCCATCACTAAGCGTAAATCGCGTGCAGTAGGTTGGCGACGAGCAATTAATTCTGTGCAAGCCAAGTCAATCTGAATCTCTAAGTCATTTACGAGTTTTTCGTTTTCTATGACTACATTGCAAGTTTCCAAATCCATTTGCGTAAAAGCGCGCATTGCAGTAGAAATCTGCGACTCAACTAGTCCACCCATTTCTAATAGACGACTAGAAAGAGAATTTAAATCAGCATCAAATTGTGATGAAAGGTGTTTATCTGGCATTTATTATCTCCAATTAACCAAAGCGGCCGGTAATATAATCTTCTGTTTCTTTACGCTTAGGCTTAATAAAGATTTCGTCGGTTTTACCATATTCAATCAAGCTGCCAAGGTACATATATGCAGTGTAATCGGATACTCGCGCAGCTTGTTGCATATTGTGGGTAACGATCGCAATCGTGTACTCATGTTTGAGTTCATTGATCAATTCTTCAATCTTACCTGTGGAGATTGGATCTAAAGCTGAAGTTGGCTCATCAAGCAGAATAACGGATGGCTTGACCGCTACGCCACGGGCAATACATAAACGCTGTTGCTGACCACCAGAGAGAGATAAACCACTTTGATTCAGAATATCTTTAGCCTCATTCCAAAGAGCTGCTTTATTTAAAGCCCACTCTACTCGCTCATCCATTTCTGAACGGGAGAGGCGCTCATATAAACGCACGCCAAAGGCAATATTCTCGTAGATCGACATCGGAAATGGGGTTGGTTTTTGAAAGACCATACCAATCCTAGAGCGGAGCAAATTGAGGTCTTCACCTGGTGCTAAGGTATTTTTGCCATAAAAATTAATCTCGCCTTCAGCACGTTGACCTGGATAGAGGTCATACATGCGATTTAAGGTCCGTAGTAGAGTCGATTTACCGCAACCAGAAGGTCCAATAAATGCAGTCACTTTTCTCTCTTCAATATCTAAATTGATATCTTTTAGACCTTGGAAGGAGCCGTAAAAGAAATTGAGATTGCGCACTTCAATCGCATTTTTGACTTCTGTTTGTGCCGGTTCATTTGTATTTAAGTCCACTCTACCCCCATGACTATCTATCTTATTTAAGTCAAACATTGTTTTCATATTGCTCATCATCCTTGGACTTTCTCACGGAACACTACTCGAGCCAAAATATTTAAGCCCAATACAGCAATCGTAATTAATAGCGCTCCACCCCATGCCAAATCAACCCAGTTATCGTAAGGACTCATAGCAAACTGAAAAATCACCACTGGCAGATTAGCCATAGGTGCATTCATATTGGTGGAGAAGAATTGGTTATTTAAAGCTGTAAATAGTAAGGGAGCAGTTTCTCCACTCACGCGTGCTAACGCTAACAAAATACCTGTCATGACACCGCTTTGTGCTGCGCGTAGGGTAATTTTAAAAGCAACTTTCCACTTTGGTGTACCTAAGGCATATGCTGCTTCACGCAAACTTCCGGGAACCAAGAGCAACATATTTTCAGTAGTGCGTACTACCACTGGAATAGCAATTAAAGCTAAAGCAATCGTGCCAGCCCAACCAGAAAAATGGCGTACCTGTGCCACCACCAATGCATAGATAAATAAACCAATCACAATTGATGGGGCTGAGAGCATGATATCGGTAACAAAACGGGTCGTCGCCGCTATACGACTACGTGCGCCGTATTCAGAAAGGTATAGCCCAGCAAGCACCCCAATTGGCGTGCTAATCAAGGTGCAACAACCCACCAACATTAAACTACCCACAATCGCATTAGCTAGACCACCACCTTCAGAACCAGGCGCTGGAGTGCTTTGCGTAAAAATGGCTAGATCGAGAGATGAAAAGCCTTTATAAAACAGTACACCTAAAATCCAAAATAGAAAAACCATGCCCAAAACCATAGCAATCATGGAAAGGGTTAAGCCAAGCTTGTTTGCGCGTTTGCGTTTAGCAAAAAGCGCTGGATCAATGTTGGAGAGATTGTTCATGTTTTTAAGCCCTGCTTTTTCTCCATACTGTTGAGCATCCATTTAGCGCATGCCAACACAATAAAGGTAATGATGAACAGTGCCAATCCAAGTGCGTATAAAGAAGATAAATGATTTCCCGCTTCAGCTTCACCAAACTCGTTGGCTAAGGTTGAAGCAATTGATGTACCAGGAGCAAACAAAGAAGGAGATAAGCGATGGGCATTGCCAATCACAAAGGTAACAGCCATGGTTTCTCCAAGCGCCCTACCTAAACCAAGCATGATGCCACCAATGACACCTGCCTTGGTATAAGGAAGCACGACATTTTTTACCACTTCCCAGGTTGTGCAACCAATTCCGTAAGCAGACTCTTTAAGCACAGGCGGAACAATTTCAAATACATCCCGCATCACAGAGGCAATGAACGGAAGAATCATCATAGCCAAAATTAAGCCAGCGCACAAAATACCAATACCGTTAAAGGCACCTGAAAACAAAATGCCTAAACCTGGGATATGCCCCAAGGTGCCGGCCAATGCTGGTTGAATATACTCAGCAAAGAGTGGTGCAAAGATAAATAGGCCAAACATACCGTAAATAATGGATGGCACTGCCGCTAATAGTTCGACAGCGGTCCCTAAAGGCCTCCGCAATGTAGCAGGACATAACTCTGTTAAAAATACAGCAATGCCAAAACTGAGCGGTACCGCGATGAGCAAAGCAATCAGGGAGGTAACTACCGTACCGTAAATAGCAATTAGACCGCCAAACTCGCCATTAATAATGTCCCACTCTTGGGTAAAGAAGAATGCTGGGCCAAAAGTATGTAATGCGGGCCATGCATTAATAAATAAAGAAATAATAATGCCAAGCAGTGCGATTAACACTGATAGCGCAAAAAATTGCGTTACCGCTCGAAATAAGAAATCTTGGACACGCTGCAACTGAGCAATCCGAAACGCTTGTGGAGTTGGTGCGGAGTAAGACTGAGTTAATTCCATCATAAATAGCGCTTATTTAAATATTGAAACAGCCCCACTAGAGTGAGGCTGTTTATTAGTTTTAACTGATTACCATCAATCTATAACTTATTTAGTAACTACTTTAGTAAATACATTCTTGCGGATGAAATCAGTAGTTTGATCAGGCATTGGCACGTAATCTAACTCTTCAGCCATTTTCTTGCCATCTTTGAAGGCAAAATCAAAGAACTTGATAACTTCAGCAGCATTGGCTTTGTTTTCTGGATTCTTATAAAGAAGAATGAAGGATGCGCCAGTAATTGGCCATGACTTCGCACCAGCAGCATCGGTGATAAATGTTCCCATACCTGGAATTTTTGCCCAATCCGTACCTGCAGCAGCAGCGGCAAAAGTCTCATCATCGGGTGCAACATAATTACCCGCTTTGTTCTTCAAAGTGATATAAGTCATTTTGTTTTTCTTAGCATACGCGTACTCAACATAACCCACTGAGTTTTTTACGCGAGATACGTTTGCAGCAACACCTTCGTTACCCTTGCCGCCAACAGATGACGCTGCAGGCCACTTCACTGCTGCACCAGCACCAACGGCATCTTTCCACAAAGAGCTAGTTTTGGCTAAGTAATCAGTAAAAATTGCTGTTGTACCAGAACCATCTGCACGATGAACCACAGTAATTGAACCAGTGGGAATCTTCACGCCTGGGTTCATGATGGCAATCCGCTTATCACCCCAATCAGAAATAACCCCTTGGAAAATATCAGCTAAGGTTGGTCCATCTAATTTGATTTCGCCTGGCTTAACACCTTCTACGTTAATGACGGGAACGACACCGCCGATAATGGCTGGAAATTGAACCATGCCATCTTTTTCTAAATCATCGAATTTCACTGGATTGTCGGTTGCACCAAAATCAACAGTCTTTGCTTTGATTTGCTTGATACCGCCTGAAGAACCAATCGATTGATAGTTCAAGTTTGAGCCAGTCTTAGCTTTAAATGCTTCAGCCCATTTAGCGTAAATAGGGTATGGGAAAGTAGCGCCAGCACCTGTCATGTCTACTGCAAAGGCTGTTGGAGCAACAGAAATAGCACTAATTAGTAGCGCTTTTTTCAAGAATGAGTTCATGTGGATCGTTCCTCAGATAAATAACGCAACATTGCGATAGCTGAACGATACGTTTTGAGTATGACTCTTTTATGACACTGATTGAGCTTGAAAATAATCCAACAAAATCAATGATTTAACTTAATGGCACCAGATCAGCAATGCTCTTGGCTGAGCTCATGGCAAGATCGGCATCTTGAGCCTCAACCATGACTCGCAGGACGGGTTCAGTACCTGATTCCCGAATCAACACTCTACCCGTCCCTTTGAGCTCAGTTTCTACCTGTGCAATTTGGAATTTCAGGGAGGCATCGGTCTTCCAATCGTAGCCCGCCTTAAATTTGACGTTAAGGAGCACCTGCGGGAAGATTTTGACACTATTGAGTAGTTGAGGAAGACTTTGATTACTTAACTTCATGGCAGCTAAGATTTGCAATGCAGCAATTGTGCCATCACCAGTGGAATGCTGATCTAGACAAAGCAGGTGACCAGAACCCTCTCCCCCAATTAACCAGCCCTTATGCTTGAGTAACTCTAATACGTATCGATCGCCTACCTTAGCCCTCTCAAAACCAATGCCCAAGTCTTTAATGGCAATTTCTACTGCTAAGTTGGTCATTAATGTACCTACGACTCCACCTAAAGCTTCGCCACGATCAGTGCGCTCCTTAGCAAGAACATAGAGTAATTCATCGCCATTAAATAATCTGCCGCTAGCATCCACCATTTGTAGCCGATCTGCATCACCATCTAAGGCAATCCCTAAATCAGCGCCAACTTCTTTGACCTTAGCAATTAAGGCATCAGGGGCGGTAGCGCCGCAGCCATCGTTAATATTGCGACCATCCGGGTGAACGCCAATGGAGATTACTTCTGCACCAAGTTCATGAAACACATGAGGCGCCGTATGATAGGCCGCGCCATTAGCACAGTCGACTACCAACTTTAAACCCTTAAGATTTTGATCGCCTGGAAAGGTAGATTTACAAAATTCAATATAACGCCCAGCAGCATCGTCCAAACGGAACGCTTTGCCCAATTCTTCTGAGCTCACACAGCCCATTGGCTTTTCAAGCTCTGCCTCGATAGCCAATTCAAAATCATCTGAAAGCTTATCGCCATTGGCAGAGAAAAATTTAATACCGTTATCTTGATACGGGTTGTGCGAAGCTGAAATAACTAAGCCTGCTGAGAGGCGCAATGCCTTGGTTAGATACGCAACTCCAGGAGTAGGAATCGGGCCACAAAGCATGACATCTACACCAGCAGCTGCAAAACCTGCCTCAAGGGAAGCCTCTAATAAATAACCGGAGACACGAGTATCTTTACCAATCAGAATTTGGCAGCGTTCGCCTTGCTTTGCATTTTGCGTTAATACTTTTCCTGCTGCATAACCTAGGTGGGTCATGAACTCCGGAACAATCGGAAATCGCCCTACTTCACCGCGGATGCCATCAGTACCAAAGTATTGTTTTTTCATGGGTTTAATTATAAAACTTACCAGTACACCACCACCTTAGTAAAATTGAGTCTCTAAAGTCAGTCACTACGCTAAATGCCCATAGTTCTATGCAAAATTTTGGGTTTCATCTCATCCCAAAGGCTTTCAAACTCTTCGGCTTTACCTTCAGAGAGGGAGATCGGCTCAAAAAGACCGCTAAAGAAGATGGATTTCTTGGGTACTAGACTCTTTTCAAAATCAGTAAGATCGATGGGTTTTTCATCTATATCACGCGTTAATTTAGCAGAGCAAACAATCGCCTCATCATCCTCTTTATCAATGACGGCAAATTCAATCAGCTGTACGGACTTTTCTAGAATCACCAAAGTGCCTCGGGCATAACAGACAGCCTCGTGTTGCTGCACAATAAATGCTAAAAATTGAGACTCTTCATCTGTAGGCATTTGTAGATCATCAATGAAGAATACATACTGATCACCTAGTGCATTAACCAAGCTAAAAACTTTCGGAATGACGCCATGCCCTAAGGCTAGATTTCGATAGTAAGAAGCAATTTCTATTGCAAGATTTTGCGCAAAGAAATGCATAGAGATAATGATTAAATTGTTAGTTGTTAGTTGGCTAAATGTTTTTTCAAAAAAACAAGGGTTCTGTCCCATGCAAGCTCTGCATTGGCAGGGCTGTACTGCAATGGAGGCAATCCGCGCTTCTCAGATTGAGGATTAGCAAAAGCATGTTTTGCATCATAGCGATGAAAGTCGTAATAAACTCCGGCTAACTGAAGCTTTTTCTCTAATTGATCAACCCCAGAAATAGCAAAAAATTCATCATGCAAGGCCCAGTGCGCCAGCATCGGCGTCATAATTGCCTTAGCATCTACATATTCCATTGGGGGATAACCATACCAAACCACTGTTGCATCAAGCTCGGGGATATTAACAGCCGAAAGTATGGTTAATGCGCCACCCATACAAAAGCCCGCTACCGCTACTTTTGCACTACCGCTCGCTTTGAGATACTGAACAGCACCGCGGATATCTTGACTAGCAGCGTCGCCAAAATCCAATTCACCCATCAAGTGTTCTGCTTCATTTGCATCTAGCGCTAATTTGCCACGATACAAATCTGGCACTAAAACACGATAGCCTGCATTGGCTAACCGCTCTGCAGCATTTTTAATCTCATGATCTAGACCCCACCACTCCTGTATTAATACAACTCCGGGGGCATTGATTTGACTTGGAGGCTCCACTAAGAACGCCTCTACCGATTTACCGTCTGGTCTTTGAAATTTCATGATGCTTATTCTTTCTGCTAAAACCCGTTAAATTGATTTTGCTGCTTGTTCAGCCTGTTTATCAGTATGAATATATCCTACCAAGTAGATGGTAAGCAAGCCGCAAATCGCTGCTCCATAACCCACTAAGTCATAGTGCTCCATCTTGCCATCAGATTGGATAGTCACTACCATACCAGCCACTACCGAAGCTATCCCTAAGGCCAGCATTTGAACTGAGCCCACTAAGCTCATGAAGGTACCTCTGATTTTGGCATCGACTACCTGACTCACCATCGCCATTGCCGGAATCATCCGTCCTGAGATTAGAATGAAAAAGGCTGTGGAATTGATTAAAACAACCCAAAGAGGGACCTGCGGTAAATTGGTGGTCACTAATAAAGGGATGAGGCTAACAATCGCTAGCACCCTAAAGACTAAAACCTTGCCATATTGATCTGATAGATGGCCAATCCATCGAGAGCTCATTAAGGTTGCTACTCCACCGCATAAATAAATCAGGGAGATATACGAGTTATCTACTCCCACATTAGCTGTGAGATAGAGAGCAATATATGGGATTACCGAAAAGCCCGTCATCATAATCAAAGCCATAAACAAAAATGCTTTTAAATGCTGCGCTTCAAATACGATATTCCAGATTTGCCTAAGGCGAGCACCTTCATGCACATGATCTAGATGCCCCGCTATTTTGGGAATATTTCGGTAACCCAAATACAAAATAAGCGTAGAAATCAAAGCAATAAAAATGAAGGGTGCGCGCCAGCCTAAAGAGGAAATATGATTTGCCAAGAATAAGCTTAAAGGTACACCAGCTACTGTTGATACTGAAAAAGCAGCCATCACCGTGCCTAGCGCTTTGCCTCTGCGTTCAAACGGAATAGCATCAGCCACTATTGTCTGCACCAAAGACCCTAAGATGCCCCCAAAGGCACCGGCAAATGCTCTAGCAATAAAGAGGGTGTGATAGTTAGGTGCAAAGCTACAAGCTAATGTAGCGATAATAAAAAATATGTATAGGCTTAGTAATAACTGTCTACGTTCAAATCGATCAATGTAGTATGTTGCAAAAATACCAGCTATCGCTGCGGCAAAGGTATAAGAGGATAACAAAAGACCGAATTGATGCGTATTGATCTCAAGGACCCGAATGAAATCCGGCCCCAAAGGCATCATGATCATGAAATCCAAAATATGGGTGAACTGAATACCAGCCAATGCTAATAAGAAAAAACGTTCTCGCTTTTTTGCCTCTAGAGAAGTCAGATTTGCGGACAAGGGTAGCTTTACTTGGTATAGGGGATATGCCATTATCATCCTACTCAAGAATTCTTTCCTTAGGCAGTAGCACTATTGACCATGATCTCTACCCTCATTAATTTTTCATATCTCCATTTATTCAGAGACGTGTTTTGGGGGGTTGCTTGTCTGATTTTTATATTGGTTTTCCATGGGAGCGCCATAAATCATATATTTATGCGTTTTGAGCGTAAAACCCGCAAAAATCTCAAACTGACTCAATACAACCGCGTCTTTTTCCACTTTTATAAAGCCTTTGTATTTATAGCTCTCATTCACTTAGTAGAAATTCTGTTTTGGTCAGTTTTTTTAATCTCTAAGGATCTCATTGCAGATCCTGTTCTTGCGATACTTTTTGCTGGAAGTTGCTACACCACGGTTGGTTTTGAGGCCGATACCTTGCCTGATGGCTGGAAATCCTTAGCCATTTTCATCTCATTTACAGGCTTGTTTTGCCTTGCATGGACCACCTCCATCATGATTGGCATGACTAGCGCCTATAAAAATGCCTGGAATCAGAAATACGATCCTAGCAACCCCGATTCAGATTAAAAGGGCTCATTTTCTGAGAAGTGCCACTGCCTATCAATAGGGTGTATCATAGGGTATACCCTTAAGGAGCATTAAAATGGCACATTCCAATACTGCACAGTTTCAGAGTACATCGCTATTGAGCTTAAAACCCTTGTTTGCAATTAAAGACTTCATACTTTTATTGGTGGATGCTTTTATTGAAGCAAAGCATTTAGAAGAACAATCCCATAAAAACCGAGTTGGTGATTAGGGATTAGAGATTAGAGAGCTAAAGCTTGCGGCTTTACGCTACTTTTGGTAATACCCATACACGCAGCGACTACCCCCTCTAGAGGGATTATGCGTATCGTGTATCACCCCCTCAATAATCGTTGTTAAGTGCTTAGAAACCTTCACAATTAAAGTTCCAGAGGGCAATTCATGGGCTCTTAGATGAACCTGACAGCCGGTCCCAATTTTCATTGTGGGCACCCATACGAAGCCATGACCCAAAATGTAGTCATGAAATACATTGCGATGATTACCATTTCTGGGAGATGAGCCTTTAGCATTCAGTCTTCGGGCAAGCTTGTCGTTTCTGCTATTGGCATAAGCTGCATTAGCTTGCAAGAGATCTTCATAGACTTGGATATAGGGTAATTGAGTAGCAATGGCAATAGCTCTCACTACGCAATCACCTGCACCTCCTTTAAACCCTGCTAAGCCCCTACCTCCATCATTGAACGTAAATCCTAGCTCTTGGCTAGATATTTTGACACTGGCAAATGGATTTAAAAAACTGAACATGGCCTAGACCTTTAAATGAGAATGGATTTGCCTTTCAACAAATCCATTCTCATTATTTTGTAGATTCATACGTGGTGTTACTTACCAGCGCTTAAGCAGTCGCCTGCCCCTTCTTTTCCTTCTTTACCTTCAAGCGCCAAGCATGTAGCAATGGTTCGGTATACCCGTTTGGCTGCTCAAGACCCTTAAAGATCAGATCGCTTGCAGCTTGATAAGCATATGAATCTTGGTAGTTTGGCATCATCGGCTTGTAGAGGGGATCGTCTGCATTTTGTGCATCAACAATAGTGGCCATGCGTTGTAAGGCTTCATTCACTTCCTCTTTTGTTACATATTTATGTAGCAACCAGTTAGCAATATGCTGACTAGAAATACGCAATGTTGCGCGATCTTCCATTAAACCTACGTTATAAATATCTGGCACCTTAGAGCAACCAACACCTTGGTCAATCCAGCGAACGACATAACCCAAAATACCTTGGCAATTATTATTTAGCGCTTCGCGAATCTCCTCTTTAGTCCAATCAGGATATAGCGCAATTGGCACAGTCAAGAGCTCATCGGTTAAAGCCTCATACTCAGCTGCAGTATCTTGCTTCTCCATGTCCTCCTGGATCTTTGCAACATCAACCTGGTGATAGTGCATTGCATGCAAAGTGGCAGCGGTAGGCGATGGCACCCAAGCGGTATTAGCTCCGGCTAAAGGGTGTGCCCCTTTTTGTTCTACCATTTCCTTCATGAGATCTGGTGCGGGCCACATGCCCTTGCCAATCTGTGCACGGCCACGCAGTCCACAATCTAAGCCTGCCAACACATTACGGCGCTCATATGCTCCGAACCATTTAGCAATCTTCATTCTGCCTTTGCGAACCATAGCGCCACCATACATTCCGGTATGCATTTCATCACCAGTGCGATCTAAGAAACCGGTATTGATAAAGGCAACGCGCGCACCTGCGGCAGCGATTGCGGCCTTGAGATTAGTACTCATCCGCCGCTCTTCATCCATGATGCCTAATTTGACTGTGTTCTCGGGCAAACCAAGTAATTTCTCAACCCGACCAAAGAGCTCGCTAGCAAACGCGACTTCTTCTGCGCTGTGCATTTTTGGCTTAACAATATAGACAGAGCCTTTACGTGTGTTGCCAATAGCCTGTGTCGCTGGGCGATTAATGTCATACAAAGCAATCAACACGGTCACTACTGCATCTAAGATGCCTTCGTATATTTCCTTACCTTCGCCAGTAATAATGGCTGGGTTAGTCATCAGGTGGCCAACGTTACGGAGAAACAGGAGTGAACGGCCATGCAATGTGACAATACCATCTTTAGCATTGACTGCCCCAATGCCTGCAGTGTATTTGCGATCTGGATTTAAGGTGCGGGTAATGGTCTTACTCCCCTTTACTACCTCTTCAACCAAAGTCCCTTTAAGAATACCTAACCAGTTTTCATAAGCGAGCACTTTATCATCGCCATCAACAACTGCTACTGAGTCTTCTAAGTCTAAAATAGTTGAGAGTGCAGCTTCAAGCACGACATCATTGATGCCAGCAGGATCAGTTGAGCCAATCGTTTTGCTCTTATCTACCTGAATGTCAATATGAATACCGTGATTGCGCAACAAGACAGATGATGGTGCAGAAGGATTGCCCTGGTAGCCAACGAACTGTTTTTCATCAACCAAGCCAGTAGTACTACCGTCTTTTAATTTCACGGACAGTTTTTTATCTACAACGCTATATGCCACTACATCGCTGTATAAAGCTTTGGCCAATGGTACAGATTGATCCAAGAAATTGCGTGCAAAAGCCACTACCTTAGCTCCGCGAATGGGATTGTAGGCACCTGTTTTAGTAGCGCCACCCTCTTCAGAAAGAACATCCGTGCCGTAGAGTGCATCATACAAAGAACCCCAACGGGCATTGGCAGCATTTAAAGCATAACGCGCATTCAGCACTGGAACAACAAGCTGCGGGCCAGCCTGGAGGGCAAGTTCATCATCCACATTCTGAGTAGTAACCACAATCTTGGCAGGCACATCATCGATATAACCAATTTCTTTAAGATACTGGCGATAGGCAGCCATATCTTTGATTGGGCCTGGATTGGTTTTATGCCACTTATCTAAATCGGCCTGAATGCGATCGCGCTTGGCTAGCAATGCTGCATTTTTTGGCGTTAAGTCTTTAACGATCTCATCAAAACCCTTCCAAAAGTCAGCACTTTTGATACCAGTTCCAGGAAGTACCTTGTCTTCAATGAAATGGTAGAGAGGAGTTGCTACTTGAAGGCTATTGCAGGTAGTACGTGCAGTCATGTTATTAATTTCTTATGCAAAAGTTAAAAAATGGGGTTAATCAAATATATTTCATCAAGCCTGAAAAGGATGCTGGAGAAGAATCGTTTCATCGCGCTCAGGGCCGGTGGAGACCATAGCGATTGGCTTACCAACTACTTCTTCAATTCGGCGTAAGAACTTCTGAGCCTCAATGGGCAACTTATCCCACTCACGAATGCCATAGGTAGTGCCTTGCCAGCCTGCGAAGGTTTCATAAATAGGTTCACAGCGGGCAACTGCTTCTGCTCCCCGAGGCAATACGTCTAATGTTTGGCCATCTAAGTGGTAGCCAACACAAAGGCAAATGGTTTCAAAACCATCTAGAACATCTAGCTTAGTAATGCAAAGGCCTGAGAGGCCATTTATCTGAATAGAGCGCTTTAGAGCAGCCGCATCTAACCAACCCGTCCTGCGTGGACGCCCTGTGACCGAGCCAAACTCTTTACCCACTTCTGCCAAACGAATACCAACAGGATCTTGTTTAGCTGGGTTATTAAAGTCATAGAGCTCACTAGGAAAGGGCCCTGCACCAACACGAGTGCAATATGCTTTTGTAATCCCTAAGATATATTGCAAAGAGTCCGGACCAACACCAGATCCTGCAGCAGCATTACCTGCTACGCAGTTGCTGGAAGTCACATAAGGATAGGTGCCATGATCAATATCTAACAAAGTACCTTGGGCGCCTTCAAACAACAAATTCTGGCCAGCTTGTTCTGCAGCATACAAAGCACTCGAAACGTCTACTACCATGGGCTTAATCCGCGGAGCATAAGACATCGCCTCATCTAAAGTCTGTTGGTAATCCACCGGCTGGGCGCCATAGTAATTGGTGAGCATAAAATTATGGTATTCCAAGTTCTCACGTAACTGCTCAGCAAACTTTTCTGGATAAAATAAATCTTGTACGCGTAAGGCGCGACGCGCGACTTTATCCTCGTAGGCAGGACCAATGCCACGACCTGTTGTACCGATCTTTGCTTCACCCCGTTTATTCTCACGCGCATGATCAATTGCCACGTGATAAGGCAAGATTAAGGTGGTTGCTTCAGAGATCTTTAAGCGTGATTGCACATCAAGTCCAGCCGCCTCTAATTCACCGATTTCTTTAAAGAGCGCTTCAGGTGAGAGAACAACGCCATTACCAATGTAGCAAATGACTTCTTTGTGCATGATTCCAGAGGGTATCAAGCGCAAGATGGTTTTCTTATCCCCAATAATTAAAGTATGGCCGGCATTATGCCCCCCCTGAAAACGCACCACAGCTTGCGCATGATCAGTTAGCCAATCAACAACTTTGCCCTTACCCTCATCACCCCACTGGGTACCAATGACAACGACGTTACGACCACGAGCTTCTTTCTTTAAAGACATAATTAAATCCAAAAGGTAATTACAAAAATGGGATTGCTTTAAATCTGAGTAGGTTTTTTACTTTGTTTTTCACTAAAAATGAACTTTGTTATTGCTTAAGTTTGCTTCACTTCCCAAGTAGCACCCTGCTTGACCAACTCACGATCACATTGATATTGATCTGCTTCTAAAATGTCGCCTGGCATTACCTGAATAACTACCTCACCAGAACTGCGTAGCTCAGCAATAGCTTTAAGTAGAGCGGCATCATTTAGCCAAGGCGCAATGATTGCAGGCTTACGCGCGCACAAAGGCGCTAAATGCGCCAAGGTGAGTAAATCTAAAGAAAAGCCAGTGGCAGGACGTGGCCGACCAAATGCTTGGCCAACATAGTCATAGCGGCCTCCCCGTGCAATGGGCTGAGGTAATTTATCGACATAAGCTGCAAACATAACACCGCTGTGGTATTGGTAGCCACGCAAATCTGCTAAATCGATACTGAGCTCTAATCCCGTCGATAAAGTCGATGCAGCGCCAACTAACTTATCTAATTGTGCTAGGGCATCATCAATCATCTGATGTTGTGGTAATCTCTTTTTTGCATTTTTTAAAACTTCTGCGCAAGGGCCATTCAACTCAGTCAAAGCGATCAGTGCAGCAGCCGATGGAGCCGGCAAACATTGAGCCCAAGCAGATAAGCGTGGACGATCCTTGCTTTGCAATAATCCATAAAGCGTTTCTATTTCAGGTTTGCTAATTTCTTGACCAGCCAAAATACCGGCTAAGACGCCAGCATGTGAAAGATCCAAATGCACCTGATTTAAGCTTGCTAAACTCAGTGTTTTTAAGAGTAAAGAAATCGCCTCAAAGTCTGCTTCCCAGGTAGCACAACCATAAATCTCTGCACCTAATTGCAACTCCTCCCTCGCAGCACTGCCAACGGGGGTGCGAGCATGGGCAATTGAACCGGCATAACAAAGACGGGTAATGCCTTGACGATTTAACAGGTGCGCATCGATCCGGGCAACTTGAGGGGTCATGTCTGCCCGCAGACCTAGAGTGCGTCCCGATAATTGATCGACTAATTTGAATGTTTGTAAATTGAGATCTGACCCAGTACCTGTTAACAAAGAATCTAAGAACTCTAAAATCGGGGGGACCACCAATTCGTATCCGTAAGATTGATACAAATCCAAGATAGCGCGACGCAAAGACTCTACTGTACGAGCCTGAGCTGGCAATACATCAGCAATATCTTCAGGAAGTAACCAACGATTCATGATTGGATTGATTCACTTTCGATTATTTTTTATGCAAGAACTTAAAGAATTCGCCATTAGGCTCTACCACCATCACATCTTTCTTATCCTTGAAAGAGCTACGGTAAGCCTCAAGACTCTGATAGAACTGCGCAAACTGAGCATCCCGTCCAAAAGCTTCGGCATAAAGAGCGGTTGCTTTTGCATCCCCTGCTCCTTTAATCTTTTGCGCATCCCGATAAGCTTCTGCCAAAATTGTATCCCGTTGGCGTTCGGCATTAGCACGTATCTTGTCTGATTCAGCGGCGCCAGTTGAGCGAAGTTCGTTTGCAACCCGCTTACGCTCTGCTTCCATACGGCGATAAACCGAGTCGCTAATCTCAGCCAAAAGATCAACCCGCTTTAAACGAACATCAACAATTTCTACGCCGATCTCTGCAGCATCATCAGCAACTTTTTTTCGTATTCCCTGCATCACCTGTTCGCGCTGATCAGAAATCAGCTCACGAACTGTCCGCTTAGTGAACTCTTCATTCAGAGCAGAGCGAACTAACTGGGTTAGACGATCTTGTGCTAAGCGCTCATCACCCTTAAAGCTAATGAAGAACTTTCGAGGATCGACAATGCGCCATTTGACATAAGAATCTACTAATAGATTCTTTTTCTCAGCCGTAATAAAGCGCTCTGCCTCGGGATTGTCAATCGTTAAAATACGCCGATCAAAGAAGCGGACACTTTCAAATGGCGCTGGATATTTAATCTGCAGGCCGGGCTGTTCAATCACTCGCACAATTTGGCCAAAGGAGAAAACCACCGCATAGTTACGCTGATCCACAATAAAAATACTCGAAGACAGTACAAAGATTAAAGCAATCAGGGCAATCAGGCCCACTATCACACGATTCATATTCATTATCTGGCCTCCCGCTCACGACTACGTAAGCCATCTCGTTTTTCACCGGCACTACTGTTAGGCGATGAGGTATTAGTAGAAGGTGCAGTAGGAACTCCAGTAGCCCCACCAACAGTAACTGAACCAGTTGGAGTAGCTTGATTACTTTGCCCAGCTTGCGGATTTTGTGCGTTTGCTTGGGAACTTTCAGCGTTTACTTGAGCCACAATTTTATCTAGCGGAAGATACAGCATGCTATTGCTCTTAGTAGTATCTATCAGCACCTTAGTTACGTTGTTATACATCTCTCTCATGGTATCGATATACATCCGATCACGAGTCACGCCAGGCGCCTTAGCATATTCAGCCAACACTTGTTTAAAGCGGGTTGCATCACCTTCAGCAGTAGCAACCACTCGTGCTTTATAGCCCTCGGCCTCTTGAATCAGGCGCGCGCCTGTTCCTTTAGCGCGGGGAATGATGTCATTGGCATAAGCTTGACCCTCACTCTTTAAACGCTCTTGGTCTTGGCCTGCTTTTACAGCATCATCAAATGCTGCTTGCACTTGCTCCGGTGGCTGGACGTTTTGGACCGTTACGCTAGTAATGAAAATACCAGTTTTATAACTATCTAAGATCTTCTGAATAGAACTAGCCAAATCAATCGCAATCTTTTCTCGACCTTCGTACAGCACTGTATCCATCGTGCTACGCGCGACGATTTCTCGTACAGCGGTTTCAGCGGCTTGGACCACTGCTGCATCGGGATCGCGGTTATTAAATAAATAATCAGTTGGATCTTTTAAGCGGTACTGAACTGCAAAACGCACATCGATAATGTTTTCATCCTCGGTGAGCATCGAAGAGTCTTTTTGATTAGTCGCCTTAATCAAGACAGGGCGCCCCACCTCAACTGAGCGTACACCCGACAAATTGACCGTTTCTTGCGACTGAATAGGCCATGGCATACGCCAGTTAATACCAGGCTTGGCGGTATAGGCATACTTGCCAAAAGTAGAAATCACCCCAGCTTGACCTTCTTGAATAATAAAAAATCCAGTAGCTAGCCAAATCAAAAATACCACGCCAGCTGCCACTAAAACACTCGCTTTTGATCCAAATGGGTTGGTAAAGTTGATGTTAGGCACACTAAAACCACCATTGCCGCCGCCATTGCCACGCTCTGATGGTGGAGGAATGTCCGTGTTATTCGGTCTGTTAGCTGGCTTGCTTGCCGAGCCTGGTTTTTTCTTCCCCCCAAAAAAACCACTCAAACGATCATTAAAATCACGCCACAATTCATCTAAATCAGGGGGGCCACTTGGCTTAGTAACTTCTGGTTTTTTAGGCTGCGGCTCGGCCGGCCCATCAGAGGCACTAGGCTCAACTTTAGGAGCTTGTTCACCCCCCTGCCCGTCTTTAGCATCTTTGGGTCCATTGCCTGGGGCACTATTACCCCAGCCTGGATCATTGACTGAAAACAGGTCTAGAAATTTACGCGTCATTAGATAAATAGGTTCGATTAGAAATAGGATTAAATTCGGAAGACTCTGGTCGTTCAGGTAAAGGGGCTAAAAACTCATCTTGGGCCAGTTGCTTCTTGGCACGGTTGTGTTCGACCCTTATTCTATCAGTCATTTGTGCGCATTCGCTGAGAGCCAAACGCAGTAAATCAATCCCTAGGCCAGTCTTGGCTGACAGGAAAACCTGGCTCGGAATTCCATCAGAATCTCGCTCCAATTGAGCGCCCCTAGAAAAAGTCTGGGGCATCTGGTCAATTTTGTTCATGACCTCTATTCGAGGGATGTCATCAGCCCCAATTTCTCGTAAAACTGCTTCAACTTCGGCCTTTTGTTCACGATAAACTGGACTGCATGCATCAATCACATGCAAAATGAGGTCAGCGTGGATAGTTTCATCCAAAGTCGCTCTAAAAGCCTCTACTAGTTGATGAGGCAATTCCCGAATAAATCCAACCGTATCAGAGACCACAATAGAGCCTGCGGTATCTAAATGTACCCTTCTAGAAGTGGTGTCTAAGGTAGCAAAGAGCTGGTCAGCAGCGTATGTCCCTGCTTTTGTTAGGGCATTAAATAAGGTAGATTTACCGGCATTGGTATAGCCAACCAAAGATACTGAGAACACATCCTTACGATGACGCGCCCTTCTTTGGGTTTTTTGCTGACGCTGGAGTTTAGCCAACTCTAGTTCCAAACGCTTTGCCTTGGTTGCCAGCATGCGTCGATCTAGCTCCATTTGGGTTTCACCAGGGCCGCCCCGTACCCCAATACCCCCTTTTTGACGCTCCAAATGACTCCAAGCTCGTACGAGTCGAGACATTTGATAGCGCACCTGCGCCAACTGCACTTGGGTCTTACCAATATGGCTTTGGGCTCTTTGGCTAAAAATATCCAAAATCAGTCCAGTTCGGTCCATTACATGAAAACCAATTTGGCGCTCTAAATTTCTTTGTTGTGTAGGTGAAAGTGGATGATTGAAGATGGCTAGTTCGGCCTCTTGCTCTTCCATGATCTTTTTGACTTCATTAGCTTTACCAGAGCCTATAAATAATGCAGGATCAGTTTTACCTTTTCGAGCAATCACACTAGCAATCGGAATAGAGCCAGCGCTTTGTGCTAGCAAGCTTAGTTCAGCCATACTATCTGCAAAATCCTCGCGCCCCGTATCGACTCCAACGAGAACGGCACGTGGCGCATCAACTCCGGTTTTATACAGGGCTAGTTTCTTCCGTACGGAAATCAATCGCACGCGATGGCACGATTGTTGAGATTGCGTGTTTATAAACCATCTGGGTAACAGTATTGCGTAAGAGCACTACATACTGATCAAAAGATTCAATATTGCCCTGAAGCTTAATGCCGTTTACAAGATAGATCGATACTTGAACATGCTCTTTGCGCAATGCATTCAGAAAGGGATCCTGAAGTAATTGGATTTTGTTGATATTCATACTGCTCCTTATTCATTTTGTTGCTTGGGAGTCTTGCTTTTTTTATTTTAAAAAATGCATTTACTGTTATTTACTGCCATTACTGCTCACTACTAAATACTGACTACCGTTACATCTAATCACGCCTTACATAGTGGGCTTAAAGAAGAAAAATCAGCTCCTTTTGCCCTGTACTAACCTAAAACTGTACGCCTGTTTACTTCTTTTTGCCTTTTTTACCCTTATCCGCATCAACATAAGGGTTCTTAGCGGTATTCATCTGAATTCGCATTGGGGTTCCACGCAATTTAAATACTTCTCTAAAGCGACCTTCTAGGTAACGTTTATAGCTATCAGTAACTCCGCTCAAAGCCGTTCCATGAATCACCACAATCGGTGGGTTCATGCCCCCTTGGTGGGCATAACGTAGTTTTGGACGGCCCATACCTACCCGCTTAGGTTGTTGATGCTCAATCGCCTCCTCTAAAATACGGGTCAGCTTGGGTGTTGGTAATTTGGCCATTGCTGCAGCATAAGCTGCATCCACATCCTTAAAGAGTTCTTTTAATCCAGTGCCTTTTTTGGCAGAGATAGGGTGGACATTAGCAAAGTCCAAGAAACGTAGTTTTTGAGCAATCTCTAAACGGGCACGCTCTTTAACGTAATTATCAATTCCATCCCATTTGTTTACCGCAACAACTAAAGCACGCCCTGCCTCAACAATAAATCCAGCGATATGGGCGTCTTGCTCAGAAATATCTTGCTGGGCATCGAGCATCAAAATCACGACATTGCAATCCGCAATTGCTTGTAAGGTTTTTACTACTGAAAATTTTTCAATCGCCTCAAATACTTTGCCACGACGGCGCAGTCCAGCCGTATCCACCAAGATGTAGGGCTTGCCATTGCGCTCAAATGGCACTTCAATGGCATCGCGTGTAGTACCTGGCATATCAAAAGCGATAACGCGCTCTTCACCAATTAATTTATTAATCAGAGTTGATTTACCCACATTAGGTCGACCCACCACAGCAATTTTCATGGGACGATTAGGATCACTTACCAGATCTTCTGGCTCTGGCTCTGCAATACCTAATGAATTTAGTGCATCATCAATCAGGCTCCTAACACCGTCCCCGTGTGCTGATGAGATCGCAAAAGGCTCACCTAATCCTAGCTCATGAAAATCAGCTGTCACGATGCCAGCTTGCATACCTTCTGTTTTATTAACCGCCAAAATAACCGGGCGTCCTGTCTTGCGTAAAAAATCCGCAATCACTCGATCTTGAGGGGCCATACCTAAACGGCCATCTACTAAGAAAATAACGATGTCAGATTCTGCAACCGCTTGTTTAGTTTGCTTAGCCATCTCGGCAACAATGCCGGTCTTAGCTACAGGCTCAAATCCGCCGGTATCGACACAAATAAAGGGGCGCTCACCAATCCGTCCTTTGCCATAGTGACGATCTCTCGTTAATCCTGAAAAATCAGCTACCAAGGCATCACGTGAACGCGTTAAGCGATTAAAGAGTGTGGATTTACCCACATTAGGGCGACCAACGATTGTGATAACTGGGTTCATTTTGGACTGTACGCCGCTAGTTTTCCACCTTGAGATTGAATCAAGATAAGGCCACCCACCGCAATCGGAGCAGCAGTGATGGGACTACTATCATGCCTAATACGTGCCAGCATTTCTCCATTGGCTTGGGAGAGTGCATGCACATAACCTTGCGCATCACCGAACAACAATACTTTGCCTACTGCCATGGGCTCACCAACTTCTCTAAAACTAAGTTGGGTGTTTTCCCAAATTTGGTTACCATCCTTGGTAGCAAAGGCGGTTACGTAAGATCTTTCATTGGAAGAGAACACCATGTCTGGGCTTTGCGCAGTTCCAGTAAAGCTGGAATAGTCTTTAAACCACAGTAAGTTACCCGTGCGTGCCTGCCCACAACCGATTCGGCCTTGATAAGACACTGCACAAATAATTTCACCTTCCATACTCGGTTTAGCAGTGACGTCATTAAGGCGCTCGATTTCTGAGAACCCCTTCGGAAAAGAAATCGGGCTTTCCCAAACGAGGCCACCGTTTGCAAGGGCAATCATGCCAAAACGTCCGCCCGCAAAGCCCGTCACAATCACTTCATTGCCAATAGAAAGCATGCCATAACCAACCCGTAAAGATAAGGCAGATTGTTGGCGTTGATAAGTCCACTTTCTGGTACCCGTTTGCGCATCTAAACCAATAAAACGATTATCTAAAGACCGAATAATCACTACCCCACCAGCAACTACTGGTTCGGACAAGACTTCACTTCCGACACTTACATTCCATAATGGTTTGCCAGTATCGTCATAGGCATAGACGGTGCCTTTAGTAGTGACCACTGCAGTCACACGACCATCAGAACCTGGGCCAATGGATAAACGATCTGGTACAGATACTTCCCAAACCTTATTACCAGTCAGTAAATCAATTTTTGCTAAGTTACCCCGATGCGAGGATGCATAAACCGCATCTCCGGCTACTGCAGGATGAAAATTAAAGGTTTCTGAAGAACCCACACTAGTGGACCATACGGGAGTTAAATCAAATTGATTAGTGACGGGCACAAGTTCTGCGGGCTTACGAACTCGAGAACCACCAGAACAAGCAGCAAGAGTCAGTACGGCAGAGCCGATGACTAACATCGTAGCAACGCGTTTTGCTAACCTTTTGTATTCATGCATTACTGAGTCACTCCTCCAACAGCATCTAATTTAACCTTTAAAAGGCGACGCGCTTCTTCCGGAAACTCTTTGGTCTGATTCAGTTGCTTCCAAGCGGCTTCATAACTAGTGCGCGCCTCTATTGTTTTCTTCTGAGCCAAATACCAATCACCGCGGCGCTCTAACCATAAAGCCTCAAAACCATTGACTGGCTTTTCTTTCAAAATCGCATCTGCCTCAGAAAAATCCTTTTCCGTGCCCCGCTCGATGAGTTGAGCTGCTAAACGTAATTTAGCCAATGCTAAATAACCTTCATCTGAGGCGTTTTTGGCACCCCAACGTAAATAGTCCACTGCTTTTGCAGTATCACCAGCATCTGAGGCAATCTTAGCGGCAAGCAAACTCGACATTGCGGCATAAGTGGTATTCGCAAATTGCTTTTGCAAATCATCGGCAGCTAGTAAGGTTTGGGCTTTATCGCCCTTATTAATAGCGCCAATCATAGTTTCATATAACTGGGATGCTGAAGCTGCCTGACTATTGCGCCACCATTGATAGCCGCTATAGGCAGCATAAGCAAATAAAGCAACAGTGATCAGCCCTGTAATAAGGTTGCGATACTTTTGCCAAAATGCTTTGAGTTGGTCTAACTGTTCTTGTTCTTCTAGGTCTAAAGGCATGTCAATCCAGGCTAATAAATACAGTACTTACATCAGAAATTTGCAACTACAAGGCTTATTCTATTCTGTGGCGCCGACGATAGCATCAATTACCGCTTCCACTACGCCATCGAGGGGTATTGCTCGTTGCTGGCCACTGCCTCGCAGGTCTTTTAGCTGGGCTTCGTTCTTGCTTAATTCATCAGGTCCAATAATGACAGCATAGGCTGCTCCACTGCTATCAGCCTTCTTCATTTGGGACTTAAAACTAGCAGATTGCCCATCAGGTGAGCAAAACAAAATGACATCAATTCCAGCGCTGCGCATCCGCTCTGCAACAATCACGGCCGCAGTTAAAGTTTCCCCTCCCTGGTGCAATACAAAAACATCACACTGAGCCGAAGGTTCTGGCAAAGAACCAGAAACTTTCATCAGCTCTAAAACACGTTCCATGCCCATCGCCCAACCACAAGCTGGCGCAGCTTTACCGCCCATACGCTCAATTAAGGGGTCGTAACGACCGCCGCCAGCAATAGTGCCTTGGGCCCCTAGTTCTTCGGTAATCCATTCAAATACAGTCAGGTTGTAGTAATCTAAACCGCGCACTAAGCGGGGATTGATCTTGCAAGGAATATTGTTGGCTTTGAGTAAGGCCTGTACAGCATCAAAGTGCTTGAGGGACTCTTCACCCAAAAAATCCAAGAGCTTAGGCGCCCCTTCAATCAACTCTTGCATTGCGAGATTTTTAGAATCCAATATACGCAAAGGGTTAGTAACTAAGCGACGTTGTGAATCTTCATCTAACTGGGTGGCATTCTTCTCAAAATAAGTGACAAGTGCAGCGCGGTGTTCAGCACGCTCATTAGCTTGCCCTAAGGAGTTGATTTCTAGGCGCACACCTATAAGGCCTAACTCATCCCACAGGCGTTGACCCATCAAGATGATTTCAGCATCAATCTCAGGACCAGCAAACCCTAAGGCTTCAATGCCAAATTGATGAAACTGGCGATAGCGGCCGCGCTGTGGGCGCTCATGACGAAACATTGGACCGGTATACCAAAGACGCTTAGGTCCTTCGTATAGCAAGTTATTTTCGACTACTGAGCGCACTAAGGCAGCAGTGCCTTCTGGGCGCAGGGTCAGTTGCTCACCATTTAGTCGATCTTCAAAGGAATACATTTCTTTTTCAACGATATCGGTAACCTCACCAATACCCCTTTGAAACACCGCCGTTGCTTCTACGATCGGGGTGCGTAAAAACTCATATCCATAGGCGCGCGTGAGATCACGCAAGACATTCTCAAGATGAGCCCACTGAGCAGCATCTGCTGGCAAGAGATCATTCATGCCCCGCACGCCATTGATCTTCTGCATCTTCTGCATCTTTTGCACTTTTACCGGATTAATCTGATCAGTCATGTTCTGCTTGTCTTGATTTCTGATGTTTATTTCTCGTGTTGATTATTTGGGGGAGTAATGAACGCGCACATATTCATCCACAATCACCTGAAAATCTTCTGCAATATTCTCACCACGTAAAGTCTTCACTTTGATGCCGTCAACAAATACGGGCGCTGCTGGAGCCTCACCTGTTCCAGGTAAAGAAATTCCAATATTGGCATGCTTACTTTCTCCAGGGCCATTGACAATACAGCCCATGACAGCAACATTCATATTTTCCACGCCAGGATGGGTTTTTTTCCAATGGGGCATTTGTTGACGCAAATAAGATTGGATATTGGCAGCTAACTCCTGGAAAGTGGTACTGGTAGTTCGACCGCAACCAGGACAAGCAATCACCATCGGCGTAAAGTGCCGTAAACCCATAGTTTGCAAAATCTCTTGAGCAACAATCACTTCATTCTCACGCGGTGCGCCAGGATCTGGTGTTAAAGACACTCGAATAGTATCGCCAATACCCTCTTGGAGCAAGATCCCCAGCGCAGCTGTTGAAGAAACAATACCTTTACTCCCCATCCCTGCTTCGGTTAAACCTAAATGTAGGGGATAGTCTGATCGACGGGAGAGATCACGATAAACAGCCACTAAATCTTGCACATTACTCACTTTGCAAGACAGCATGATTTGATTGGGGTTCATGCCAAACTCCACTGCTTTTTCTGCAGACTGCAAGGCCGACTGAATCAAAGCTTCAATCATTACCTCTTGTGCAGTTTTAGGTACCGCCAAAGCAGCATTGCTATCCATGATGCTAGCTAGAAGCGCTTGATCTAAGCTACCCCAGTTGACACCAATCCGAATTGGCTTATCGTATTTACAAGCAGCCTCAATCATCTGCGCAAATTGAGGATCGCGTTTAGCGCCCTTACCAACATTTCCTGGATTAATACGGTATTTAGATAAGGCTTGAGCGCATTCTGGATAGTCGCTTAATAAAGTGTGGCCGTTGTAATGAAAGTCACCAATCAAAGGCACTAAGACATCCATCTTATCTAACTGCTCACGTATATACGGAACTGCTGCTGCAGCTGCTGGTGTATCTACCGTAATTCGTACCATCTCAGAGCCAGCGCGGGCCAATTCTTTTACCTGAATAGCAGTACCCATGGCATCAGCAGTATCGGTATTAGTCATCGACTGAACCCGAACTGGTGCATCTCCACCAACCGTAATCACATTGGTTTTCCAAACAACCGTCGCTTGACGGGTCGCCCGCCTAGGGATTGGTCCAAGCGGCAACTGAGTTAAATGGGTAGATAAATTACTCATCAGAACGAGTATCTAATTTATTAAGCCACTCAACAGACTGTTCTGCAGAGGGAATAATGTCCGCGTCATGCACAGCGCGTTCACGTACTCGGGTACGATCAATGACATCACCCGCCAATTGACCACAAGCAGCGGCAATATCATCACCGCGCGTCTTGCGTATCGTGGCTACCATGCCGGCATTTAACAAAATATGGCAAAACGCTTGGACACGTTGTGGAGGTGAACGCTTTAATCCAGATTCAGGAAAAGGATTAAATGGAATGAGATTTACTTTGCACTTGATGTTTGCAAGAAGGCGTATTAATTCTTTTGCTTGCGCGTCAGAATCATTCACACCATCGAGCATGCAATATTCAAAGGTTAAAAAATCTCTTGGAGCAAATGGTAAATAGCGTTCACATGCAGCAAGTAATTCTTTTAAAGGGTATTTTTGATTCAGTGGTACTAATTGATCACGCAAAGCATCGTTTGGTGCATGCAAAGATACTGCTAATGCTACTGGGCAGTCTTGTGCCAGACGATCAATCATTGGCACGACACCAGAGGTAGATACGGTGACGCGTCGGCGGGATAAACCATAGGCCTTATCGTCTAACATCAAACGCAAGGCAGTAACAACATTATCGTAATTGAGTAAAGGCTCACCCATCCCCATCAGCACCACATTTGAAATCACTCGTCCGGTATGTTCCCAGCCCGGAGTTGGGTATTGCTCAATACGGCGAACGGCTAAAGGATCATTACGGAGTAAATGCTCAGCAAACCATAGCTGGCCAATGATTTCTCCGGCGGTAAGATTACGTGAGAAACCTTGACGCCCAGTTGAGCAAAAGCGACAGTTCACCGCACATCCCGCTTGGGATGAGATACATAGGGTTCCACGGTCGTCTTCAGGAATGAAGACTGTTTCCACAGCATTACCAGCGCCAACATCTAACAACCATTTACGGGTGCCGTCGTTAGCGTACTCATCTTTAATTACAGGAAGTGCAAGGACTTGTGCTTTATCTAGCAAAGTAGCTCGAAAGCTTTTTGCCAAATCACTCATGTCATTAATATTAGAAACACCACGTTGGTGTATCCACTGCAGGAGTTGCTTAGCCCTAAAGGGCTTTTCGTTCAAGCCCGCGACATACGCCGCCATTTGGTCGGCATCAAAATCTAAGAGATTTACGCGCGGGGAGCTCAATGCGCCTACTTATGCTTTAAATAGGATTTGTAAATTAACGATTGAAAACATTCATGCCAGGGAAAAAGAAAGCGATTTCCACGGCGGCTGTTTCAGGAGCATCAGAACCATGGACAGCATTAGCATCAATGCTATCCGCAAAATCAGCGCGGATCGTGCCAGCATCTGCTTTTTTAGGGTCTGTAGCACCCATTAAGTCACGGTTCTTAGCAATAGCGCCTTCACCTTGCAAAACTTGAATCATCACTGGACCAGAAATCATGAAACTTACTAAATCTTTAAAGAAAGGACGCTCTGCATGGACTGAGTAGAACTGCTCAGCTTCAGATTGAGAAAGGTGTGCCATTCTAGAAGCAGCTATCTTCAAACCAGCAGATTCAAAACGGTCATAAATTTTGCCGATGACATTTTTAGCTACAGCATCAGGTTTGATAATAGAAAGGGTGCGTTCAATAGCCATGCAAAACTCCAGTAGTAATTTCAAAAGTGGGGGTTGAAATGACAGCTTTTGGGGCCTTTGGAAAGTACTTCCTAGATTCCTATAGCGTGCCATCTATACAACAACCCCCGAATTATACATTGCCTAACCGTATTAACCCTGATTGAAGTAGTGGCTAAGCCCTTGAATATACAGGGCATAAGCCCATGATTGGTAGTCTTTTTGAGCATTTTTCATGGGTGCACTTGAAATTGACCTATTTTGTTTATACTTACTGTCAACAGCCCTATGTGGGCTCTTGTTACAACTTTAGAAAAAGGAGTCAATATGAGCGATCTTAACTCTTACGGCTTTGGGCAAACAGGCTCGGTCAGCACAGTTCAGGTACGCAATCGTGTACTACGTAATACCTATGCCTTGTTGGCACTCTCCATGATTCCTACAGTCATTGGTGCTTGGCTCGGTGTTGCTTTTGGCCTGAACTTTATGGCAAGCAACCCATTTCTAGGCTTCATCGTCTTTATGGCAATCGCTTTTGGCTTTTTCTGGGCGATTGAGAAAAATAAAGAAACGGGTATTGGCGTGCTTTTGCTTTTAGGCTTTACCTTCTTTATGGGCATCATGATGTCTGGTTTAGTGGGTTACACCTTAAATAGTTATAGCAATGGCGCCGCACTGATCATGCTGTCCTTTGGTGGTACTGCCAGTATTTTTGCTGTGATGGCTACCATTGCTACAGTGAGCAAAAGTGATTTTGCTGGCATGGGTAAATGGTTGATGGTTGGAGTATTGCTTTTGATCGTAGCCTCAGTGGCAAACATTTGGTTGCAGTTGCCAGCCTTGATGTTGACTGTGATGGTGCTAGCGATTGGGATCTTCTCCGCCTTCATCTTGGTTGATGTACAGCGGGTCATTAACGGTGGTGAAACCAACTACGTTATGGCTACTTTGGCTATCTACCTAGACGTGTACAACATCTTTACTAATTTGCTCGCCTTACTAGGCATCGTTGGTGGTAATAAAGACTAGGTTTACAAAAAACTCGCATTGCCATAATGCAACAAAGGCGTCCTAGTTACTAGGACGCCTTTTTCTTTCTCAGGCTACGATCTACTTTGCTTTGGTGCGTTACTTAGTTGCAGTCATCTCGTCACACCACGCATAGTAAGAATTAATCCACTGGCTAAATACACCTTCACGGACACGCCCAGATCCACAGCCCACCAATTTATTCCCAATGATGCTGTAGCTTCCAGAGCCACCCTGATAGGCTACTTGCATCATCTTTCCATCTGCAGAAATAGTACCGATTTCAGAGGCCTGATAATTGGCATTTTTATAGATGAACTCAACATGCGGGCCTTCTTGCTTAATGATCGTTACTGTAGCGGGCACATTGTGGGTTTGGGTCTTGGGATTCTTCTTTGAAGCATTAATAGATGTTTCAACGGTATTGCCAGAATAGACTTTTGCTAAGGTAGGTATGTTTTGGGCATTTGCAGCGATGTTGATGCCAAGGCCAAATGCAAGACCAATTAATATTTTCATAGCGTTCCTACCCAGTATTCAAAAGAGATAAGGTCTCTTTTTAACATAAAGCTAGGGTTTTATTTTGCCTTCACAAATTGAGTATGCTGCGTATCCTGGCATTCCCTCAAACCTGCGATACAAACATATCTACCGCGAAGGCTACAGCAAACAAAATCAAGACAATTGATGCAGTATCGGCAGTTCTCATAGCAAGCTCCTCATTTTCAGATTGAAGAAAGTACGGTCTGTATTGCATCGCACAATTTCAATCTACTCTTCTATCAGCGTGCTTTTGAGGGCTCCTGCACCATAAAGAAATCGAATGCACCTTAATGATGCATATTGGCTTGCTTTAATGTCTTAAGTGCGTTCAAAGACGGCTATCGACTCAACATGGGAGGTATGAGGGAACATATTGACTATCCCAGCGCTCTTTAAGGTATAGCCAGCGTGATGGCAGAGTATTTCAGTATCCCTTGCTAGGGTTTTGGGGTTGCAAGATACATAAACAATCCGTAGCGGCAAGAGTTCGCTATCACTTAGATGAAGCTCTCCTAGTGCTTTACAGATTTCCATTGCGCCTTCACGAGGCGGGTCCATTAGCCAGCGCTCTGCTTTACCCCAATCAGCAATTGTCTTTGCAGACACTTCAAATAAATTGCTTTGGATGAAATTAGCCCGATCAGCCAATTGATTATGCACAGCATTTTCTTTTGCTCTAGTTGTCAGGCTGGCCATGCCCTCAATCCCCAGAGCGCTTTTAGCTCTTCTAGCTAGTGCTAAGGTGAAATTTCCGATGCCACAAAACAAATCTAGTACTCGATCAGTGGACTTTACTTCTAATAAACGAATCGCTTTGCTAACTAAAGAGCGATTCATCATGTGGTTTACTTGCGTAAAGTCTGCAGGTTTAAATGGCATCTCCACTTCAAACTCAGGCAAGCGATAGCAAAGCTTGCCAGTAGGCGGGTAGAACGGCGCTACGGTTTCAATTCCCTTGGGTTGCAACCAAATCCAGACCTGATGTTGCTCAGCAAAGTCTTTAAGTAATTGTTCATCAAGCTGATTTAGAGGCTTAAGGTGTCTAAACACTAGTGCGCATACTGGCCTAGATTTTTTAGGATCTGCAGAAAAAGGCTCTTCTGCTTCACCTACCGCTAATTCAATTTGCGGCACAAAATCGACTATTGACAAGCCCATTACTAATTTTCTTAACTTGGGTAAAAGCTCAGAAACCTGTTTAGGCACAATCTCGCACGCTGTCATATCGGCAACATACCCACTCTTTGCCTCATGAAAACCCACTAACACTGTGCCTTTTTTAATTGATCGGTTAACTACACTAAAACGAGCTCGATGGCGATACTCCCAAGTAGGTCCACCCATGGGTCGCAAGATTTCCTCAGGGCTAATTTTGGCAATATGCTTTAAGTCATCCTCAAGCACTCGTTGTTTCATAGCAATCTGCGCCCGAATGTCTAGATGCTGCATAGAGCAGCCACCACAGATTCCAAAAAATTCGCATTTTGGTTTTGACCGAAAGACCGCACTCTTAATCACCAAGAGTACCTTCGCTTTATCAAAGCGAGCACGCTCTCGAGTGACGGTATAGGTGACTAACTCAGTAGGTAATGCTCCTTTAATGAACAGGACTTTCCCGCTCTGCCCTTGCTCGATTTGTTTTTCATCGGGAGCTAGGTGGGCAATACCTTGTGCTTCTAAATCGAGAGACTCTACCCAAACCGCATCAGGCATTCGGTGCAAATCTCGCAAGGTATTCTTGCCACTGCCCACCATTTGGCTCTTTAGCTTCTTTTTCTAGATGGGCTTTGACAAAGCTAATTTCTTCTTGGTATTCAGCTAATGAAAAACCACCGCGCAGAAGCTGAAAGCGGCAATACATCAGATAGGTATTGACTACATCCGTTTCGCAATAGCGCCGGATATCATTGATCTTACCCTCTTGATAAGCTGGCCAGACTTGACTGCCGTCCATCCCCATCTTTCCCGGAAAGCCGCACAACTTTGCAAGTCCATCTAAGGGTGCATTAGCTCTACCGTTAAATTTGGCTAAAAGATCCATGAGGTCTAAATGACGCATGTGATAACGACTGATGTAATTGTTCCACTTGAACTCGCGACTATCATTTTCTTGGCTCTCGCCCATCTCCCAATAACGTGGTGCTTGCACGTGGTTTGCTAAGGCACGGTAATGCAGTACTGGCAAATCAAAACCACTGCCATTCCAAGAAACTAATTGAGGGGTGTATTTCTCGATCAACTCAAAAAAAGTCTGAATGAGTACTTTCTCATCATCTTCTGAGCTTCCTAAAGTGCCCACTTTAATTTGAGGGGAACCCTCTTTAGTGGTTCTACGAATAACACAAGAGATGGCACAAATCTTTTGAAGAAAGAGGGGTAAAAATTCACTGCCCGTTTTTTCTAAGCGCTCAGCCATCACTTGTTCTGCCACCTGTGCATCAGTCATGGACTGTGGAAAATCCTCGAGTCGTCGCAAGCCTGCTACATCAGGAATAGTCTCAATATCAAATACAAGAACGGTTGCCATGGGGCTCTGATGATTCCACGAAGATTTAAAAACCTTTACTGAATGTAAGGCGTAGGATTAACCGGTTTGCCATTCACGCGCAACTCAAAATGCAGTTTTACAAAATTGGTATCGGTATCACCCATCTCGGCAATTTTCTGGCCTTTTTTAACCGAGTCACCCTCTTTTACCAAGAGATTACGGTTATGAGCGTAAGCAGTTAAGTAGGTGTCATTGTGTTTAATAATCACTAAATTGCCATAAGCACGCAAGCTATTGCCTGCATAGACCACTTTACCATCCGCTGCTGCTGTGATTGGGTCGCCTAACTTACCAGCAATATCAATCCCTTTAGTCTTATCGCTATAGTCATCTGTCACCTTACCTTTGGCCGGCCATGCCAAACGAATACCTGGCTCTGCGACGACCTCCGTGCTTTCCACTTTAGGCGTCTCAGGTTTAGCGGTATCGGTATTGGCTACTGGTTTGCTAACTGGCTTTGGAGCTACTTTGGCACCTGCCGGCGCTTTAACTAAGATCAGATCCCCTATTTCAATTTGGTTGGGATTGGCTAGATTATTCCAAGCAATCACATCGCGGGGAGCTTGTCCGTGATCTAAGGCAATACGGGCTAAGGTATCCCCTTTTTTCACGCGGTAGTATCCAGGTGGCGTAAAGTCTGCCGACCCACTAGTACGATCGACCACCGTAGCCGGTTTAGTGCGCATAGAGGAGCAACCGGCAACGAAGGTCAATGCTAGGGCAAGCATTAATAAGAAAATCGGGGATTTATTTTTCATACTACCCCTGATTGTAAGGGGACAAAAAAGACCTCGTCCAGAACAGTTCTTTGGTAGCGCTGGGAGCTCATGCGCTCGACCATGATGAGCTGCTGCTCTTTTTCATTTTTGGCCACTGGGGCTACTAAACGCCCTCCTATTGCCAGCTGATCTAATAAGGCATCCGGAATACCTAAACCTGCTGCTGCCAGAATAATTCCATCAAAAGGGGCGGCTTGAGGTAAGCCTAAAATGCCATCGCCATAAATCAGGCGCAGATTATTAATCCGAAATGGCCGAAGTTTTGCTCTAGCCATGTCATGTAAGGGACGGATTCGTTCAATGGTGTAGACCTCCTGGGCCAAAAGGCTTAGAACAGCCGCTTGATAGCCACAGCCTGTCCCAATCTCTAGTACTTTTCCCAATTTGTGACGGGGCTTATGCAAAAGCTCGATCATACGTGCCACTACCGATGGTTTGGAGATGGTTTGAGAATGCCCAATCGGTAAGGCGGTATCTTCGTAAGCTTGAGGATGCATCCCTGCATCCATAAAGGCATGGCGAGGTACGGTAGCAATGGCCTCTAAGGTTTTATGGTGCTTTACCCCAGTAGCCAGCACTTTTGCTGCTAATGCTTGGCGATGACCAGCAAATCGTTCGGCCGCTGGTTTCAACCGCGATCCCAGCCATTAGAGCGCATCGCAGCTAAACGAGCATGATGGGTTAGATCTAATTGCATGGGCGTAATAGAAATACAACCCTCCTCTACTGCATGAAAATCAGTTCCTTCAGAACTATCTTTGGCATCGCCTGCCGCACCAATCCAATAGATAAGCTCACCACGAGGACTTTTTTGGACGACCACCGGTTGAGAATGGTGGCGATTACCTAGGCGAGTTACGCGCCAACGGTATAAATCAGCGTAAGGACGATTGGGAATATTGACATTGAGCAAAGTAGCAGCGCCTTGAGTATGTGCCAGTTTAGAAACTAACATTTGTGCCACTACATCATGCGCAGCTTTAGCAGCATCTTCGATCCGATTCCAGCCTTTATCAATTTGAGAAAAGGCAATGCCAGGTACACCAAACATAACGCCCTCTACTGCTGCAGCAACTGTGCCTGAATACAGCACATCTTCGCCCATATTCTCTCCTTGATTAATCCCCGAGACTACAAGGTCTGGCTTTTCATCTAAGAAACCAGTCATGGCAATGTGCACACAATCAGTTGGCGTGCCATTAATGAACATAAAACCGTCTCGCTCGCCGCCTGCTACCCGATGAATTGATAGTGGTCTAGAAAGTGTTAATGAATTTGAGGCTCCGCTATGATTTTGCTCTGGAGCAATCACGGTAACTCTACCCAAGGGACGAATCGCATTAACCAAAGCCAAGAGCCCTGGTGCTAAATATCCATCATCATTTGAAATCAGGATATGGGATAGTTTTACAGTCTTAGTCATACGTAAATCCTTAAGCCTTTACAGGTGTAGATAATAAGCGACCTCGATGCCAACCATAAATTACTGGCAATACCAAGAGAGTCAAGATCGTAGTAGTAACCATACCACCAACAATCACCAATGCTAAAGGACGTTGCGCTTCTGAACCAATCGAATGGGATAGCGCTGCAGGTAAGAGGCCTAGGCCTGAGAGCATTGCGGTCATTAGTACTGGCCGAACTCGTAAGGAAGCACCTTCCACCATCACATCCTTCATTTGCGCATACTCTGTTGCTGCAGTCTTATTAATAAAAGATATCAGAATAACCCCATCCTGAATCGCAATTCCGAATAAAGATAAAAAACCAAAGAAAGCAGAAATACTCAGCGTCTCTCCGGCTAGATGCAATGCAATTACGCCACCAATCGCAGCAAATGGAACATTGATCATGACAATAATCGCATCTTTAAAGTTACCAAATGCACTAACTAAGAGCAAGAAGATGCCCATCAGTGCTAAAGGGACGATCATCATCAGCTTTT
>Ga0247832_1000342_pt1 | contig 97032 bp, 90 predicted proteins | sample LaCruzMarch2015__10_FD_192407 | JGI IMG/M metagenome (GOLD analysis project Ga0247832, IMG submission 192407) | Freshwater microbial communities from meromictic Lake La Cruz, Castile-La Mancha, Spain - LaCruzMarch2015_4m | ecosystem: Environmental > Aquatic > Freshwater > Lake | place: Spain... | reverse complement strand
AATGTACTCACGTTGATCACTCCTGCCACCCTGCATAAAAAATAAGCAGGGTAGCTCTCAACGTGGCTCAATTTTCAACGTGTAAAGCTCGGAAATTGGCTCAGATTTGGTTGTGATTCAACACCAATGCACCGTGCGTGAGGCGGCAGATGGGGAAAAAGCCTTACAAACCCTGCAAGACCAGCACCATGATCTGGTGTTCATGGACATGGTGATGCCCCACATGGATGGCATTGAAGCCACGCGCACTCTGCGCGCCAGCCCACTGCCCTGGGTGGCCAGCACGCCCGTCATCGGCTTGACCGCGAATGTGAACCAACAGGACCTGGCACGCTTTGAAGCGGCTGGGCTGAACGTGTTGATGCTCAAGCCCTTCGAGCCCGAAAAATTGTGCGCACAAATCGAACGTTTGCTTGATCTGCGCGCGCCTTCTAGCACCACAGACTCAGCGACCAAGGCTTAGCCGCTCAGTTCGACCCAGCCTGGACCAAAGCGGGTGCCAACGGCGTGGCGTCAGTCCACTCGCCACTGCATCAGTCCACTCGCCACTGCATCAGTCCATTCGCCATCCCATCAACCTTAAAGCGGCCCTGGGACGTTTCGTGCCAGCGGGTGGTCGGCTCGGGATCAGCGGCGGCTGTGGTGTTGGCTCGGCGGGTTGGAGCGGGCGGTTTCTCGCAAATCAATGCCTTCGTGCTGCGCGATTTTTTCGAGCGCGTTTTCGAACAAGCTGCGTGCCGAACCTGAGATGGCGCGCAAATACGAATGCAGGTGCGCGTCTTCGGTGTTCTTGTTCAAGCATTCCTGGCTGTAGGTCTCAAAGCTGGCCAATTGCGCGATCAGCTCGGCCACATGCTTGGGGCACTCGCACAAGACGTTGGTTGAGATGCCCGCCACGCGCCGCAAAGTGTCGTCCGAGTATTTGCGACCGGCAATCACCGCCCCTTGGTGGCCATAGGCCTGGGCCCGGTCGCGGTCGACAAACAAAATCGACTGCAACAACTCGGCCAACTCGCTGTCCGAGATCGGGTTGCGCCGGACCGTCAAACCGGCCAACTTCATGGTTTGCACCACCCTGTCGGGCGCGAAGTGGTACAGCACGATGGTCTGCGCAAAGGGCTGACGCTGCAGCAGCGCCTGGATCGACTCGAACACCGTGTCCTGCAGCGAGTTGACCTGGACGAGCAGCACTTGCGGCTTGCCTGACAAAGGCGCGTGGTGCGCGGTGGCCAGATCGTCCATCACGTCGGTGACCTGTATGCGGTGCTGACTCAGAACAGCGGCAAATTGATGCGACTCGATGCGGTTGGCCAGGCCCAAACCCACCACCGCCAAACACACAGGCTGGGCCGGAGCCAACAACGCCGGGGCCTGATGGTCTGGATGACACAGCAGTCTCAGCTGCGCCAGATCCAAACGGGCAATGCTGCCAATGCCATGCCCGGCCCCCGACAACTGTTTGAGCAAGAGCGCCTTGGACACATCGTGCTCGGCAAACAAGCGTTGGTTGCCCTCGGTCTTGACGGGGGTGAAGGCGCCATAACGCGTTTGCCAGATGCGCAAAGTGGAGACCGGGATCTCGGTGGTTTTGGAGACGGCGCCGATGCGGTAGAGCGGTGACTGAGCGCTTGGGTTGTTGGACACAGAGGCCTTTTTTGTTTAGGTATTGCGTAGATTTTATGTCGAAAAATCTGATTAGACTAAAAATAAAAAAATTTGAGGAGTTATTTATCGCAAAATCCTACTCATGGAGGGTTTACACATGATTTCCAACAAAGCCATCAATGCCATGGATGTGTGCGTGATGATCGCTGCACATCAAAACCAAGGCCGCGTTTCCACCACCGAGCTGGCCCGACGCCTGCAACTGTCTGTCTCCAACCTGGAAAGCATCCTCAAGCCGCTGAAAGACCATCAGATCGTGTCGTCCCGCAAGGGCCCCGGCGGCGGCTATGAAATCAGGGGCGACTTGTCGATGATTTCCATGTGGGACATTGCCGCTGTGTTCGAGCCCACCTTGGCGCAGCAGAGCAGCGAAGCGCTGCCGCTTGAAGCAGCAGACTTCGAATGGGGACTGGAGCGGGTGATCATCGACACCTTGAGTCAGTCTGCTTTGTCCGATTTTGTGGTGGTGCAGGCGATGCACATTCCTGTTGAAGCGCCCATGGTCAACCGCTTCAAGTTCAAACCCCTGACAGCGCCCTTGGTGCCCAAGGCCCCCAACTCGGTGTTTCAGTTGCACATGGCTTTATAGGCTCTGCTAGCCTCTCGGGTTTGAAGGAGTCACCCGATGAGCACATTCAACAATCCCCAACAAACCTGGAACCAACGCTTTGCCGCAGAACACTACGTGTTTGGCCAAGCGCCCAACGCGTATCTGGAGTCACAAGCGGCGCATCTGACACCCGGCAACGCACTGGCCGTGGCCGATGGCGAAGGCCGCAACGGCGTGTGGCTGGCCAAGCAAGGCCTGCAGGTTGATGCCTTTGATTTTTCGGATAACGCCATCCTCAAAGCCCAAGCTTTGGCCCAAAGCCGACAAGTGAAAGTGAATTTTGTGTGCAGCGATTGGCAGTCGTTTGACTGGTGGCCTGCACATTACGACAACGTGGTGGGCATCTTTTTCCAGTTCGCCACGCCCGATGAACGCAGCGCCCTGTTTGCGCGCATGCTGGGCAGCCTCAAACCCGGCGGCACCCTGATCATTCAGGGCTACACGCCACGCCAACTGGACTTCAACACTGGCGGTCCCGGCAAACTGGCGCACATGTACGACGAAGCCCTGATGCTGGACGCCTTCGGCGAACTGGACATCCTGGACCTGCGCACCTACGAGGCCGAGATCACCGAGGGCACGGGCCACCAGGGCATGTCGGGCCTGCTGGGGCTGACGGCGCGCAAGCCGGGTTGAGGATTGATCAATACCGGGCGGCCATGGCCTCCAGCGACACGGGCTTGATCTGGCTGCCACGCCCGGCGCAGCCAAAGGCTTCAAAGCGGGCTTTGACGATGCCCGCTGCTGCTTTTTTAGCAGCGGCCAAAGCTTTGCGGGGATCGAACTCCGAGGGCTGCTGGGCAAACACCTGGCGCATGGCACCGGTCATGGCCAAGCGGATGTCGGTGTCGATGTTGACCTTGCGCACACCGCTTTGGATGCCGCGCACGATCTCTTCGACCGGCACACCATAGGTTTCCTTGATGTCGCCGCCGTATTGGCGAATGATCTGCAACCACTCTTGCGGCACGCTGGAGCTGCCGTGCATGACCAAATGGGTGTTGGGAATGGCCGCATGGATGGCCACGATGCGGTCCATGGCCAAGATGTCACCTGTGGGCGGGCGAGTGAATTTGTAAGCGCCGTGGCTGGTGCCAATGGCGATGGCCAAGGCGTCCACCCCGGTTTGGGCCACAAAATCTCTGGCCTGCAGCGGGTCGGTCAGCATCTGCTCGTGGCTGAGTTTGCCCTCGGCGCCCACACCGTCTTCTTCGCCCGCCTCGCCGGTTTCCAGCGAGCCAAGGCAGCCCAACTCCCCCTCCACAGACACGCCCACGGCGTGCGCCATTTCGCACACCTTTTGGGTCACGCCCACGTTGTACTCGTAGCTGGCAGGTGTCTTGGCATCGGCCATGAGCGAGCCATCCATCATCACGCTCGAAAAGCCCGAACGGATGGACTGCTGGCACTGTGCGGGGGTGGCCCCGTGGTCCTGGTGCAAAACCACCGGAATGTCGGGGTGCGTCTCGATGGCGGCCAGCACCAGATGGCGCAAATACGCCTCACCCGCGTATTTGCGCGCACCGGCCGAAGCTTGCAAGATGACCGGGCTGTCGGTGGCCTGTGCGGCCTCCATGATGGCCTGCACCTGTTCGAGGTTGTTGACGTTGAATGCGGGAATGCCGTAGCCGAATTCGGCGGCGTGGTCGAGAACTTGGCGCAATGAAACCAATGCCATGGTGAATGTCCTTGTAAATTAAAAAAATGAATGAAGGTCAAAGACCCACGGCCGAGCGCTGGGTCAAAATTTCAATGGCGGGCAGAGTCTTGCCTTCCAGGATTTCGAGGAAAGCACCGCCGCCGGTCGAGATGTAGCCCACCTGGTCTTCGATGCCGTATTTGGCAATCGCCGCCAGCGTGTCGCCACCGCCCGCGATGCTGAAGGCGCTGGACTCGGCAATGGCCTGCGCAATGACTTGGGTGCCGTTTTCAAAGGCCGCGAACTCGAACACGCCCACCGGGCCGTTCCACACAATCGTGCCTGCTTGCTTGAGCTGGGCGGCCAGCTTGGCCGCGGTCTCTGGGCCAATGTCCAGGATCAGGTCGTCATCGGCCACGTCGGTGGCTTTTTTGACCGTGGCCACCGCATCTGCTGAGAAGGTCTTGGCCGTCACCACATCGGTCGGAATCGGGACTTCTGCACCACGCGCTTTCATGGCCTCGATCACGGCTTTCGCCTCGTCCACCAAGTCGGCTTCGGCCAAGCTTTTGCCGATCTTCAGGCCTGCGGCCAACATGAAGGTGTTGGCAATGCCACCGCCCACGATCAGCTGGTCCACGTTTTTGGACAGGCTCTTCAAGATGGTCAGCTTGGTCGAGACTTTGCTGCCCGCCACGATGGCGACCAGCGAACGCTGGGGCGCGGTCAGCGCCTTGCTGATCGCATCGATCTCGGCCGACAGCAAGGGGCCTGCACAGGCAATCGGCGCGAACTGCGCGATGCCATAGGTTGTGCCTTCGGCGCGGTGCGCGGTGCCAAAGGCGTCGTTCACGTAGATGTCGCACAGATGGGCCAGCTTGCGGGCCAGCGCTTCGTCGTTTTTCTTCTCACCCTGGTTGAGACGGCAGTTTTCAAGCAACACCACTTGGCCGGGGGCGACGGTCACGCCATCCACCCAGTTGGCGATCAAAGGAACTTCCCGACCAAGCAACTCGCCCAAGCGCTTGGCCACCGGTGCCAGCGAATCTTCGGGCTTGAACTCGCCCTCGGTCGGGCGACCCAAATGGCTGGTCACCATCACGGCAGCCCCTGCGGCCAAGGCCATCTGGATGCAGGGCACGCTGGCGCGAATTCGGGTGTCTTCGGTGATACTGCCGTCATCGGCCTGGGGCACGTTCAGGTCGGCGCGGATGAACACGCGGCGGTTTTCGGCAAAGCCGCTTTTCGCCACATCGGCAAATCGCAGAACATTCATCGCACCCCCCCAGTCGCGCCGGACACCACGCGGGCCATTTCCAGGCACTTGTTGGAGTAGCCCCACTCGTTGTCGTACCAGGCCATGAGCTTGACGAAAGTGCTGTCCAGCGCCATGCCCGCTTCGGCGTCGAACACGCTGGTGCAGACCTCGCCACGGAAATCGGTGGACACCACTTTGGCTTCGGTGTAGCCCAAAACACGCTTCAATGCGCCCTGGCTTTGGGCTTTCATCTCGGCGCAAATCTCGGCGTAAGTGGCCGGATGGTCCAACTCCACGGTCAAGTCGACCAAGGACACATCGCTGGTGGGCACACGCACCGAGACGCCGGTCAACTTGCCTTTCATGGCAGGGATCACCACGCCCACGGCCTTGGCCGCGCCAGTGCTGCTGGGGATGATGTTTTCCAAAATGCCACGCCCACCGCGCCAGTCTTTGTTGCTGGGACCATCCACGGTTTTTTGCGTGGCGGTCGCGGCGTGCACGGTGGTCATCAAACCGCGTTTGATGCCCCATTTGTCGTGCAGCACTTTGGCCAAGGGCGCCAAAGCGTTGGTGGTGCAGCTGGCGTTGCTGACGATGGCTTGCCCCGCGTAGCTGGCGTGGTTCACGCCAAACACAAACATGGGCGTGTCATCTTTTGAAGGGGCCGAGATGACCACTTTTTTAGCCCCTGCGGTCAAGTGTTTGCCAGCACCTTCTTGGTCGAGGAACAAGCCTGTGGCTTCGATCACCACGTCCGCGCCGACCTCGTTCCATTTCAAATTCGCGGGGTCGCGCTCTTGCGTCAGGCGAATTCGTTGGCCGTTCACGATCAGGGTGCTGCCTTCAACGCTCACGTCGCCGTCAAAACGGCCGTGCACGCTGTCGTATTGCAGCATGTACGCCAGGTAATCGGGTTCCAGCAAATCGTTGATGGCGACCACCTCCACGTCCTGGAAGTTTTGCACCGCTGCGCGGAACACCATGCGGCCGATGCGGCCAAATCCGTTGATGCCAATTTTTGTCGTCATGAAAAATCTCTCTATCGGGAAATGAATGGATACAGCTTGAAATATCGGGGGTTACAGCAAGGCTGAGAAATCGTCGATCACCCGGTCAGGCGAACAGGTGTGCACCGACTCGCCCATGTTGTAGCCATAGGGCAGCAACCAGACTGGCACACCCGCGTTGCGCGCCGTGGCCGCATCGATCGACGAATCGCCCACAAACAGGGCGTCTGACGCTTTGAGCTGCCAACGCGCCAAGCAATCGACCACGCTGGTCGGGTCGGGTTTCTTGACGGGGAACGTGTCGCCGCTGATCACCACATCAAACGCCGCTTGCAGGTCGTGCACGCGCAGCACGGTGTCGGTGTAGCGGCCTTCTTTGTTGGTCACCACCGCCAACTTGCAGCCGCGTGCGCGCAAAGCGGCCAGCACTTCGCGCACCTGCGGGTACAGGTGGCTGCGTGTGCCGCAGCGGGCCTGGTAACAGCGGTCAAAAATCGGCAGCGCCTGCTTCAGGTCGGGGCCCTTGCGCACGGCCTCGACCGTGGTGTGGGTCACGCTGGCCAAGGCCTGAATCAGCAGCTCTTTGGTGCCATGCCCGATCCAGTCATTGACCTGGGTTTGGGTCACTTCAGGCCAGTCGAAATAGCGCAAGGTGTCGTTCACCGCATCGGCAATTTCGGGGGCGGTTTCGACCAAGGTGCCATCCAGGTCGAAAAAATAAGCTTTTTTGTGTGACGTCATCACGAGCCTTCAGTTGTCAGAGGGGACGATGTGTTCAGGCAAGGCCTGCGCCTGGCGGTGCTGGTGGCGGTGCACCAGCGTGCGCACGGCCTCGCACACGCGCTCGCGGGTGATGCCAAAGTGCGCATACAGCGCCGGGGCCGGGGCCGACTCACCAAAGCTGGCGATGCCGATCACCATGCCCGTGCGGCCCACGTACTTGCGCCAGAAGTCAGGGTGCGCCGCCTCCACCGCCACCGTGGGCAAGCCCAAGGGGAGCACGCTGTCTTGGTAAGCATCGCTTTGCCGGTCAAACACATTGGTGCAGGGCATGGACACCACCCGCGTGGCCACGCCTTGGGTGGCCAGGTCCGCTTGTGCCTGCATGGCCAGCGAAATCTCAGAGCCTGTGGCCACGATGATGGCTTGCGCGCCCGGCATGTCGCTCAAGATGTAACCACCGTGGCGCACCTTGTCGGCATCGGCCACGCTGCTGAGCAGCTGGGGCAGGTTCTGGCGCGACAAAGCCAAGGCGCTGGGTCCATCGCGCCGCTCCACCGCACAGGCCCAGGCCACAGCGGTCTCCAGCCCGTCGGCCGGACGCCACACGTCCAGGCCCGGAATGATGCGCAAGCTGGGCACATGCTCCACGCTTTGGTGCGTGGGGCCGTCTTCGCCCAGACCAATCGAGTCGTGCGTGAAGACATGGATCACGCGTTTTTTCATGAGCGCCGCCATGCGGATGGCGTTGCGCGAATAATCCGAAAACGTCAGGAAGGTGCCGCCATAGGGAATGAAACCACCATGCAGCGCCATGCCGTTCATGATGGCGGCCATGCCGAACTCGCGCACGCCATACGACAGGTGGTTGCCCCAGGTGTCGCGGCCGGCCTTGGTACAGCCTTTGAAGTTGGTCAGGTTCGAGCCGGTGAGGTCGGCGCTTCCGCCAAAAAACTCGGGCAACAAGGGGGCCAACACATCCAGCGCGTTTTGGCTGGCTTTGCGGGTGGCCACCGCATCGGGCTTAGCCACAATGGCGGCCAGCGCCTGGGCCAGACCTTGGGTGTAAGCAGCGCTCAAATCGCCACGCATGCGGCGCTCGAACTCGGCGGCATCTTGCGGGTACAGATTTTTGTAGTCAGCAAACAACTGGTCCCACTGGGCTTGCGCGGCCACGCCACGTGCGGTGGCGTCCCAGGCTTGGCGCACATCGTCCGGGATCTCAAAGGGTGCGTGTGGCCAGTTCAAGGCTTCGCGGGTGGCCGCAATTTCGGCAGCGCCCAGCGCAGCGCCATGCACATCGTGGGTGCCCGCCTTGTTGGGCGAGCCCATGCCGATCACGGTTTTGCAGCAAATCAGGGTTGGGCGGCCGTTGGCTTGTTGCGCCTGCGCCTTGGCCGCTTCAATGGCGGCATGCACGGCTTGCGGGTCGTGACCATCCACCGCAGGGATCACGTTCCAGCCATAGGCCTCAAAACGCTTGGGCGTGTCGTCGGTGAACCAGCCTTCCACATGGCCGTCGATCGAGATGCCATTGTCGTCGTACAGCGCCACCAACTTGGACAGGCGCAGGGTGCCGGCCAGCGAACAGGCTTCATGGCTGATGCCTTCCATCAGGCAGCCATCGCCCAAGAACACATAGGTCATGTGGTCCACGATGTCCAGACGACGTCCATCCTCTTCGCGGTTGAACTCTTGTGCCAACATTTTTTCGGCCAGCGCCATGCCTACCGCGTTGGTGATGCCCTGGCCCAAAGGGCCGGTGGTGGTTTCCACGCCCGGGGTGATGTCGACCTCGGGGTGACCTGGGGTTTTGCTGTGCAGTTGGCGAAATTTTTTCAGTTCCGCCATCGGCAAGTCGTAGCCGGTCAGGTGCAGCAAGGCATAGATCAACATCGAGCCGTGACCGTTGGACAGCACAAAGCGGTCGCGGTTGGCCCATTGTGGGTTGAGGGGGTTGTGTTGCAGGTGGCGGTTCCACAGCACTTCGGCAATATCGGCCATGCCCATGGGCGCGCCGGGGTGGCCGGATTTGGCGGCTTCGACGGCATCAACCGCCAGCATGCGCACGGCGTTGGCCATGCGCTGGGCCATTTCAGTTGTGGGGTGCGGCGTGGACAAGGCGGTGTTCATCGTGCGCCTCCTGCTCAAGCCTGGCCCAACGCCCGTTTGCGGCGCTCCATCATGCGCCAGACAAAGGGCGTGAAGATCAGTTGCATGGCGATTTCCATCTTGCCGCCGGGCACCACGATGGTGTTGGCACGGCTCATCCAGGAGTCGTTGATCATGTTGAGCAAGTAGGGAAAGTCGATGCCTTTGGGGTTGGCAAATCGGATCACCACCACGCTTTCATCGGCTGACGGGATGTCGCGCGAGATGAAGGGATTGGAGGTGTCCACCATGGGCACGCGCTGGAAGTTGACGTGCGTGTGCTCAAACTGCGGCACGATGTAATTCACATAGTCGGGCATGCGGCGCAAGATGGTGTCGGTCACCGCCTCGGTGCTGTAGCCGCGCTGGTGCTTGTCGCGCCAGAGTTTCTGAATCCACTCCAGGTTGATGACCGGCACCACGCCCACGCGCAAATCGGGATGCTGCGCAATGTTGTGCTCGGGCGTGACCACGGCGCCGTGCAAGCCCTCGTAAAACAGCATGTCGGTATCGTTCGGCAGGTCTTCCCAAGGGGTGAACGTGCCGGGTTCTTGTTGGTAAGGCGCGGCCTCTTCGGCGTTGTGCAGGTATTTGCGGGCTTTGCCCTGGCCTGTGGCACCGTAGGTGCGAAAGAGGTTTTCAATCTCACCAAAGAGGTTGTTCTCAGCACTGAAGTGGCTGAAATGTTTGTTGCCATCTTTTTCTGCGTCTGCGCCGCGTTTTTTCATCTCTTTGCGGTCAAAGCGGTGAAAGCTGTCGCCTTCGATGATGGCGGCCTTCACGCCTTCGCGGCGGAAAATGTTCGAAAAAGTGCGCGTCACGGTGGACGTGCCCGCGCCGCTGGAGCCGGTGATGGCAATGATGGGGTGGCGTTCAGACATGGGATTTCCTTGTAGTTTTCAAATTCGGTGGCTGCCGTGTGGGCGGCTCAATCGCGGAACAAGCTGCGCTCAGCAAACAGCGGGGCAAAACTGTCTTGTTTGGGGGGCTCGGCGTGGTAACGCTCAATGCGCTCGACCTCGTTTTTGGAGCCAAACACCAGGCCAATGCGCTGGTGCAAGCTGGTGGGCTGCACGCTCAGCATGGGCACTTGACCGGTGCTGGCGCGGCCACCGGCTTGCTCCATGATGAAGCCGACCGGGTTGGCCTCGTACAACAAGCGCAAGCGGCCGGGCTTGCTCGGGTCTTTGGTGTCGCGGGGGTACATGAACACGCCGCCACGCATCAAGATGCGGTGGGCCTCGGCCACCATGGAGGCGATCCAGCGCATGTTGAAGTCCTTGCCACGCGGGCCGGTTTTGCCCGCCAGGCATTCGTCCACATAGCGCTTGACCGGGGCTTCCCAAAAGCGGCTGTTGGAGGCGTTAATGGCGAATTCCTGCGTGTCTTCGGGCACGCGCAACTCGGGGTGGGTCAGCATGAACTCGCCCATCACCGGGTCGAGCGTGAAACCGGCCACACCATTGCCCACGCTCAGCACCAGCATGGTGGTGGGGCCGTACAAGGCATAACCGGCGGCAATCTGGCGGGTACCCGGCTGGAAGAAATCGGCCTCGGTCAAGGGCCCGCCCTCGGCGGTGGCGTCGGGCGCACGCAGCACACTGAAAATGCTGCCCACCGACACGTTCACGTCAATGTTGCTGGAGCCGTCCAGCGGGTCAAACACCAGCAGGTATTTGCCACGGGGGTGTTGCGGCGGAATGTCGTAGGGCAAGTCCATCTCTTCAGACGCCATGCCCGCCAAATGACCGCCCCACTCGTTCATGCGGATGAACAAGTCGTTGCTGACCACGTCGAGTTTTTTCTGGGTTTCGCCCTGCACGTTGATGCTGCCGCCAGCGTCGGCCGCATGGTTGCCATACATGTCGGCCAATGCGCCATAGGCCACCGATTTGGCAATGGCTTTGCAGGCCATGGCCACGTCCAAAATCAAGGCATTGAAGTCGCCACTGGCATCGGGAAATCTACGGCGCTCTTCGATCAGGTACTGCGTCAGGGTGGGCGTGGTGCGGGGGCTCAAGGACATGGGGCAAACACTCTCTGAAGTTTTTTTAAAAAAGTCGCGAATTCGAAATTCGGCTCAGGCCAAGGCGGCTTGCTTGAGCGCTTGCATCACGCCCCGGTAGCCACCGTCGGCATCGGGCGCACCAAACACGGCACTGCCCGCCACACAGGTGTCGGCACCGGCGGCCACGATCTGCGCGATGTTGTCGGTCTTCACGCCGCCATCCACCTCCAGCACGATGGACTGGCCGCCCCGGGCCACATGGGTGTTGATGCGCTGGCGCGCCGCTTGCAGCTTGGGCAAAGTGGAGGGGATGAACTTTTGGCCACCAAAACCGGGGTTCACGCTCATGAGCAGCACCACGTCCAGGCGGTCCATCACATGGTCCATCCATTCCAGCGGGGTGGCGGGGTTGAACACCAGACCGGCCTTGCAGCCGTGGTCACGGATCATTTGCAAAGTGCGGTCCACATGGCGGCTGGCTTCGGGGTGAAAGGTGATGATGTTGGCACCGGCCTTGGCAAACAAGGGCACCAGCGCATCGACCGGCTCGACCATCAAATGCACATCGATCGGAATTTGCACATGCGGGCGGATGGCTTCGCACACCAGCGGGCCAATGGTCAGGTTGGGCACGTAATGGTTGTCCATCACGTCAAAGTGCACCCAGTCCGCGCCTGCGGCTTCAATGGCGCGGACCTCCTCGCCCAAACGGGCAAAGTCGGCGGACAAGATGGACGGGGCGATGCGGACGGGGTTCATGCCTGAGCCTTGAAAGCGGTGTGGTGCCATTCACGCAGCTGCGCCAGCCCCACGCCTTGCAGGCTGGGGCAGATGCGCAATGCGCCTTTGAAATCGTGCGCGGCTGTGAAATCGTTGGGGGTGATGACCGTGGGCAGACCTGCAGCCAGGGCAGCGCGCAGGCCGTTTTCGGAATCTTCAAACGCCAGACAATGCTCGGGCGCAAGACCCAGCCGCGAGAGGGTTTGCTGGTAGACCATCGGGTCGGGTTTTTTGCGCGGCGCGGTCGAGGCGTCTTCGATCACAGAAAAATTCAGCATCCAGTCCGGCCCGATGGCCTGGCGCAGCAGGGCCGCGATGTTCACGGGTGAGGTGGTGGTGGCAATGGCCAGTTTGAGCCCCGCCGCACTGGCGGCCGACAGCAGCGCCAGCACGCCCGGGCGCATGTGCACCGCGCCGTTTTGCACCGCTTGCTCGTAGGCGGCGGTTTTGATCTCGTGCAAATGGTCAATCGTCTCCTGCATGCCCGCGCCCGTGATGTCCTTGGGCTGGGTCTCCAGGGTTTGCCAATACGCCTTGATGCGCTCTTTGCCGCCCGACACCGCCAACAAGCGGGTGTACAGCGGCACATCCCAGTGCCAATCCAGGCCCACCTCGGAGAAGGCATGGTTGAACGCCGCCAAATGGGCCATTTCGGTGTCGGCCAAGGTGCCGTCGACATCAAAGATCAGTGCTTTCAACATGGGGTGCAGCCCTTCGTGAGGAAGAAGGGCTCCACTTTAAAAAGGTCTGGGGCTCAGGACAATTCAATATTGGCAATTGGTTAATTAAGTAAAAGCTTAATACACAAAGGCGAATACTGGGCACCAGAGCCCATCGCACGCCTGGCCACAGCAGCAAATCCGGCCCAAGGCCGCAAGCCGATCCTCTGCCATCGGCCTGCCTGCCCCATACTTTGCAAGCCAACCCCATCGCTAGAATGAGCCTGCAAACCTGCCCAGCCCACCAGAGCACCCCATGAACACCCTGCCTGTTGACGACCCTTTGCGCATAGCGCTGCACAACGAGGTCCATGCCCGCCCCAGCGCCCGCATCCGTTTGCCAGCCTTCATCGTCTTGGTGGGTGTATTCAACAACGGGGTCAGCCGCGAGCAGGAATGGGAGCACCTCAAGCGCCTGCAACCCGATTTGATGCTCGAGGAGATGCAAGGCAACTTTGTGCGTTTGCGCCTGGGGGCCTACACCCTCAAATGGGAGCGGCACACCGAATTCACCCGCTACTCGCTGGTCCAGCCACTGCCGCAAGACGCAGGCCTGGACGCCCAAGACCCGGAGCTGCTGTCTTTCCTGGCCTTGCCCGACGGTTGGCTGGCCGCCATTCCCGGGCGCACCTTTGCTGCGGTCAAGCTCATCATGCTGCACGACGACCTGAGCGACCCGCAGCAATCCTTGCGCAAAGCGCGGCATTGGTTTGGCGATCACACCGTAGTGGCCTCGCGCATGGGCAACCCCGCACACTCCTTGGTGGTGACCGACTTCCATTTGCGCCCCAGTGGCTTTGAGCGCATCTTGGTGCTGGCCCCACAAGCCACCAGCGACACGCGCGGTGGCCGCATCTCGCAACGCTTGCTGGAACTGGAAACCTACCGCCTGATGGCCCTGCGCGGCTTGCCGGTGGCCAAAGCCGTGGGCGCGCAACTGGGGCTGGCCGAGCGCGAATTGGCCGATATCACGGCCGCCCTGCAAAACAAGGCCGCACAAGACCAGACCATGCTCGACCGCCTGATCAGTCTGGCCGCCTCGGTCGAACTCATCACCGCCGAGCACTCCTTTCGCTTTGCCGCCACTGCCGCTTACGACAATCTGGTGCGCGAGCGCATTGCCGAGCTGCGCGAATCGCCTATCAGCGGCACCCAAACCATTGGCGAATTCATGCGGCGGCGCTTGTCGCCCGCCATGGCCACGGTGGCCGCCACAGCGCAGCGCCTGACCTCACTTTCTGAGCGCATCAGTCGCACCAGCGCCCTGCTGCGAACACGCGTGGACATCGCCACCGAAGAACAAAACAGCCAGTTACTGGCCAAGCTGACCAAAGGCCAAGAGCTTCAACTGCGCTTGCAAACCACGGTGGAAGGCCTGTCGATCGCGGCCATCTCGTACTACGTCATTAGCCTCTTGCTGTACCTGGGCAAAGCCGCCAACGCCGCAGGCCTGCCGATTCACCCCGAAATGGCCGCGGGCGCTTTCGTGCCTCTGGTGCTGTGGTTGGTTTGGCGCACCAACAAGCGCATCCACGACAAACTGCGCCGCGAGGGTTGATCCCTCGCATTCAACCGCAAGACTTGAGCTTGAGGTTCAAGCATGCACTCGTATTTGCCCGATTGCGCGGCGAGTTCGTCGCGGCCAGTTCGGCGCGGCTGCAAGGTGCTTTAAATCGACAAGGCCTGCACCGCCTGGTGGTGCGTCAGGAACACTTGACCGCTCAACTCGGCCAGCAAATGGCTGCGCTGCAAACGGTCGAGCATGGGGCCTTTGACTTCTGACAGGTGCAGCTGCACGCCCGAAGTCTGCAAACGCTCATTGATGGTCCCCAGGCTTTCCATCGCGCTGGCATCGATGTCGTTGACTGCCGAACACTGCAACACCACATGCCGCAAGCCCGACCGCATGGCCACCTGGGCCGCGATGGTGTCTTCCAGAAATCGGGCGTTGGCAAAGTACAGGCTTTCGTCCACGCGCAGACCCAAAATGCCCGACTGCTCCAGAACCGCATGACGCAGCACATTGCGGTAATGCTCGGTGCCCGGCACCTGCCCCACCACCGCGATGTGCGGGCGGCTGGTGCGGTACAGCAGCAGCAGCACCGAGGCGCTCACGCCCGCGATCAGCCCGGCCTCCACACCCACCGCCAAGGTCAGGCCAAAGGTCAGGAACAAGGCGATGAAATCAGCCTTGGCGTAATGCCAGGTGCGGGCAAACACCCCGACATCGACCAAGGTGAGCACGGCCACCATGATGGTGGCGGCCAAGGTGGCCTGCGGCAAATGAAAGAGCCAAGGCGTCAAGAACAAGGCCGCCAGTGCCAGCCCCACAGCGGTGTAGATGCCTGCTGCAGGCGTGCGTGCACCCGCATCAAAATTGACCACCGAACGCGAAAAACCGCCCGTGACCGGAAAGCCACCACTCAAACCTGCACCCAAATTGCTCAGGCCCAACGCACGCAACTCGGCATCGGGGTCGATGCGTTCGCGCCGCTTGGCCGCCAGCGACTGGCCCACCGACACCGACTCCACAAAACCCACCAAGGAAATCAGCAAAGCGGGCACCCACAAAGCCTGGGCCAGCGCCCATGTGGCGGCCCACCCACCGGGCGATTCACCAGGCAAGGTCAAGGGCGGCAAGCCTTGCGGCACCGTGCCGACCACCCGCACGCCCTGCTCAGCCAACTGCCACACGGCTGACAAGGCAATGCTCAAGAGCAGCACCGCCACCGGGGCCGCCTTGGCCGCCAGATCGGCCGCGCCCGCAGACACCCCCAAGCGCTTGAGCCCGGGCTTGAGCTGCCGGCGCACCAACAGCAACAGCCCCAAAGCGCCCAGACCCATCGCACTGGTCGGCACATGCAGACTGGGCAAGTTGTGCCACAACTGCGGCAGCAACTGCAGCAAGTTGTCACCCTGCAGCGTCACGCCCAGCAAATGCTTGAGCTGGCTGGCCGCAATCAGCAAACCTGAAGCCGAGACAAAACCCGAGATGACCGGGTGGCTCAAAAAGTTGGCCAAAAAACCCAGCCGCGCCGCGCCCATCACCAGCATGATGGCCCCGCTGAGCAGCGCCAGCATCAAAGCCGCCTCGGTGTAAGCCGCGCTGCCTTGCGCCGCCACCGCGCCCACACTGGCCGCCGTCATGAGCGAGGTCACCGCCGCAGGCCCCACGGCCAAAGTGCCGCTGCTGCCCATCAAGGCGTAGAGCACCAGGGGGGCCATGCTGGCGTACAAGCCCGCTTGTGCGGGCAAGCCCGCCAACAGCGCGTAGGCCAGGCTTTGCGGGATCAGCATCAGCGTCACCACCACAGCGGCTACACCATCGGCGGTGAGCAGCGAGCGGTTGTACCGCCGCCCCCAATCCAGAATGGGAAACCAGCGCTCCAGTGCAGGACTCACAAAGCGTCCACCGGAATCTTGAGGTAACGCTGGCCATTGTCTTCAGGCGGTGGCAAGTGCCCTGCACGCATGTTGATTTGCACCGAAGGCAAGATCAGCACAGGCATGGACAAAGTGGCATCGCGCTTTTCGCGCATGGCCACAAACTCGGCCTCGCTCACGCCCTGGTTCACATGCACATTGGCCTTTTTTTGCTCAGCGACAGTCGTCACGCACTGGGGCTTGCGGGTCTCGGGCGGGTAGTCATGGCACATGTACAGCACCGTGTCGTCCGGCAAGCTCAGCACTTTTTGGATGGACTGGAACAAGGTGCTGGCACTGCCGCCCGGAAAATCGCAGCGCGCCGTGCCGTAGTCGGGCATGAACAAGGTGTCGCCCACAAAGGCCACCTGCCGCGCAGGTTCAGCACTGGCATCGGTGACCACATAGGTCATGCAGGCCGGGGTGTGGCCCGGGGTGTGCATGGCCCGCACTTGCAAAGCGCCGATCTGAAAATCCTCGCCATCGCCCATCAAGCGGTCGAACTGGCTGCCGTCGCGTGCGAATTCGGTGCCCGCGTTGAACAGCTTGCCAAACACATTTTGTACCGTGGTGATGTGCGAACCAATGGCCAGTTGGCCACCGAGTTGTTTTTGCAAATAGGGCGCCGCCGACAAATGGTCAGCGTGCACATGCGTCTCCAAAATCCACTGCACGCGCAAATCCAGCGCCTTCACACGCGCCACCAATTGGTCGGCGCTGGCGGTGCTGGTGCGGCCCGACTTGGGGTCGTAGTCCAGCACGCTGTCGATCAAGGCGCACTGCCGGGTGGAGAGGTCGGCCAGGATGTGGCTGAAGGTGAACGTGGCCGGATCAAAAAACGATTCGATGTGAATGGCGGCTGAACTCATGGTGGCTTCCTTGGCAGTGAAAAAACAAAGGTCCTGACACCCCTTGCCGCCAGGGGGCAAGGGGGCAAGCCTTCAATTTACAGGGACTTGGTCGAGAAATACCAGTCCTTCATGGCGTAGCCCTCGCCTTTGCGCTTGGCAATGGCTTCGGGCGTTTTGGGTGGTGGCACGATCACGTCGCAACCGGGCGTCCAGCCTTCGGGTGTGGCGATCTTGTGGGCATCACTGGTCTGCATGGCTTGCAACAAACGCACAAACTCTTCAATCGAGCGGCCATTGCTCATGGGGTAGTACACCATGGCGCGCAGCTTGCCTTCGGGGTCAATGAAGAAGGTCGCTCGCACGGCCTGGGTGTCGGCCGCGCCGGGGTGGATCATGCCGTAGGCTTGGGCCACTTCCATCTTGATGTCGTCGATGATGGGGAAAGGAATCTCCACACCGAAGTTGTTCTGGATGCTTTGCATCCAGGCCAAGTGCGAGTAGATGCTGTCGATCGACAAGCCAAGCAATTCGCAGTTCATGCTTTTGAACAACTCGGCACGCTTTGCAAAACCGATGAATTCGGTGGTGCACACAGGCGTGAAGTCAGCGGGGTGCGAGAACAAGATGAGCCACTTGCCTTTGTAGTCAGCCAGGCTTCGGGGGCCGTGGGTGGTGTTGGCGCTGAACGCGGGTGCGGCTTCGTTGATGAGGGGCATGGACATGGTGCGTTTCCTTTGAAGTTAACTATAGACTTTTCAAATCGAGAGATTTATTCAATCGACAGGGTCAACTGTACATACCCCTGCAGGTATTCGGTATGAGTTATCTCAATGAAAGGCATAGTGACAATTGCGACCTTCAAATCGCCAAAATTGATCTATCGCAAGCCCTCAGCGCCTTGGCCATGCAAGCCGCCAAAACCACACCTTCAATGCTTGGCAGGCCCTGCGGCTTTGGCCGCCGCGTCAAAACCGCCTTTGGCCTGCCACTCTGACATGCCGCCTTGCAAGATGCGCACGTTCTCCCAGCCTGCAACGCGCAGCGCAAAACCGGCTTGAGCCGACAGCGAACCGGTGTTGCAGTAAATCAGCACCGGTTTGTTTTTGGGAATGGCGTTGCGCTTGGCAAGCACTTGCCGCCAGTCCATGTTGACGGCGCCGGAAATATGCCCCTTGGCAAATTGCACCGGGTCACGCGCATCGATCACCATGAACTTGGGCCACTCGTCTTTGGGAATTTGCTCGGCAAAAATCACACCACCGCCGTAGTCCACAAACTCCAGATACGCCTCCATCTCGTCGGTGGCGATGGCTTTGTTGTCGGCGAGGGCAGCTGGGGCCAGCAGCAAGCTGCCCGCGGTGGCTGCGGCAAGGGCGAGGGTGAGAAAGCGCATGGAGACTCCACTTCGTCAGGTAATATCAGTCAAGACGAATATTGTCGCTGAAAGGCAGCAAGACCTCCCACAAAAACCTCGGCGCACATGTTCAGAGACAAAAATTTCACCGCGCTCTTGCTCACGCTGGCCTTGCATGCCGGCGTCTGGCTGTTGGTGAGCGATCACCAATTCAAAAACGCCAGCCCAGCCGAAACCCCCCAAAGCGCTGAAAAAACAGCTGAAAAAATTGTCTTTTTGGAGCTGATCCCGCCACCGCGCCAGCCGCTGGCCGATCCAGCGCCCACCACCACGCCCCCCACAACACCCATCACGGCGCCCCCGCCCGACACAGCGTTGGCGTCTCCGGCCCCACCGCCCTCACCCGATCGCCCCCGCGCCAGCCAAGCCGCCCCCCCGCCACCCACCGCCGAAGAATGGGCGTTTGCCGCCAACTACACCAACAAAAACAGCAAAGGCTACCGTTACAGCTGGGGCCAGCAGGTGCGCAGCATGATGGGCACCGCCGTCGAAGGCCCAGACCAGGGCCTGGTGCGCTTTCGCATCGAGATCGCGCCGGACGGCCGCTTGACGCAGCTGCAAACCTTGTGGACCACCTCGCCCGTGGCGGAACAACTCGCACGACAAGCCATCCAAAACATGCCGCCGCTGCCGCCCACCCCCACAGGCAAGCCGCTGATTTTTGACAAGACAATTTCGTTTTCGCCCTTTGCCAACGACGGGCCACCGCTTTACAGGGACGACTGCCTGCCCGAGCCGCCCGTGTTCCGCAACCCCTTTGCCTGGGACGGGAAATCGCCCCAAGTGGTGGCCGCGCCCACCCCGACCGCCCCACTCGACCCGCAAGCGCTGGCGGACTGCCTGCGCCAACTGCCCAAAGACAGCGTCGAAGCCGAAAGCGCCAGCGACCAGCGCCTGATGGACCAATGGGGATCGAACAAAACTGGGCGTTGAGCGCCTCACGGGGCTGGGCCCCACTTCAACACCCGCTCAGTCGTCTTCGCCCAACTCAGCATCCCAGCCCATGCCTTTGGCGCGTTGCAAGGCCTCGTCGTGGATGCGGGCGTGCTTGACGGCCAACTCGGGCGGCAAGCGGCTGGGCAGCTGGCCATAAGGCTCCCACGCGGCGTGCACGGCCTCAAACAGCCGCTGCAAATCGCCCGCGTGTTTGCCAGCAAAGCCATCGCCTTCGGGCAACAAACCAAACACCCAAGCGTCGCGGATGATGCGGCCGGTCATGGTCATGCCGTGGTGGTCTTCGTGGTCGATGCCGCTGTAGGTTTTGGTGCGGCTTTGGATGATGCTCATGTCGGGGTCCTGTTCAACGGGTCAGTCCAGCATACAGGACGGGGAGTTTTTCGGGCAGGCGCTCGACCTTGTCGACCACCAAGTAATGGCGTTCGCCAAAAATGCGGCTGACGTATTGGTCGGCTCTGGGGTCCAAACTCATGCAATAGGTGATCACACCATTTCGAGCGGCCGCCTCAACAGCTTTTTTGGTGTCGTGGCGCAGGTATTGAGGATCGCGCACATCCACATCGGCGGGCTCGCCGTCGGTGATGACAAGCAAGAGTTTTTTGCTGCTGCGCTGGGATTTGAGCGCGGCGGTGGCATGCCGAATGGCCGCGCCCATGCGGGTGGACAGCTGGCCTTGCATGCCCGCCAAGCGGGCCTTGGCCAAGTCGTCGTAGGGTTGGTCGAAGTCTTTGAAGCGCCAGTAGTTCACATCGTGGCGGCCATCCGAACAAAAGCCATGGATCGCAAACGGGTCGCCCACCTTCTGGATCGCATCGGCCAACAAAGCGCAGGCCGAGCGGGTCAGGTCCAGCACGGTCTGCTCTTGCCCCGCCACTTTGTCGTTCGTGGAGTGCGACAGGTCAAGCAAGACCAGCACCGAGATGTCTCGGGTTTTGCGCACGCTGCGCATCATGATGCGCGGGTCGGGCTGGCGCCCCATGCGCATCTCGATCACCGACGCCAGCGCAGCGTTGAGGTCGATCTCGTCGCCGTCTTCGAGCTTGCGCATGCGCTGCACGCCTTGGGGCTGCATGGCATCCAAAATGAATTTCATGCGGCCGATCAAGCGGCGGTGCTCGCTCAAGATGCCATCGATCAGCGCCGGGTCACCCGCTTTCGGTCGACGCTCTTGCACCGTGGCCCAAGCGGGGCGCTCGAGCTGGATCATGTGGTCCCATTCACCGTAATGCACGGGCGCCAGCACGGGTTCACGGCCTTCGCTCTCGTTGAAGGACACGCCCAGGTCTTCATAAGGGAACAGCTCGGTGCCCAGCACCCAGACTTCTTGCGCGTCGTCGCCCGCGCCCTCCACTTCCAGCTCGTTGACGAATTCCATCAGGCTGACTTGCTTGCGCACCTGCTGGGGCGGCTCGTAACCCGCAGCGACCGACCGCTCAAAGTCGTAGCCATCAAATGCCCAGAAATAGCGGTTGTCGTCGCGGTAGACGGCCACTTGTCCATCGGTGCGCGGGACGAATGCGGGGCCTTGGGTGAGCTCGCGGTAGCTGTGCGCCAACTGCACACCCATGGCCCACGCTTCGCTATTGTCGTGGGGCTGTGCCAACAGGCGTGGCATGGCTTCGGCCATCAAGGCACGGCCTTGGGCAATCCAAGGGTGGGCATCGTCGTACGTGGGGTCGATCCACGCCCGCGCCATGCGGGCCATCCAATCCCCCGCAGTGGCCTGCTGCGTGGCGGGGGTGGTGTGCAACTGCGCCCACAAAGGCCGCATGCCCGGAAAACGCGCCACCGCCAAGGCCTCGACCCGGGCGTCTTCGGCCAAGGCCACCAAGGCCATCTGCCAAGGACTGAGCGATTCGGCCGAAATCGGCTGGCGCGTGAACACCACGTGGGCGGCGGCGTGCGCGCAGGCCGCGCGGTAAAGCTGGGTGGCGTCCACCAGGCCATCGTTGCCTTGCACGGCGTCCAAGGCGTCGGGCAAGTGGATGAAATAGTCCTCGATGAAGGGGCGCAAGCCTTCCCGATTTTCAAAGTCACCGGCGGTGGGACGCATGAAAAAATCGCGGCCCCACAAGGCGCGCAGGTACATGTTGATGCGCCGCTGCACATCGACCAACAAGGTGCCTTTGCGCTCTTGTTGCAGCATGGCCAAAGACTCTTTGGACTGCAAGCCGAAGTAGGCGATTTGGGCCTCAAAGGCGGTGCGGTGGGCTTGTGCTCCCCACATGGCCCAGCGGCGCAAGCCCCCCAAAGTCAGCTGGCCCAACAGCGCATCGAGCTGGCCCAGCATGGGCCGCAAGCCCCGCGGCGCTTGCGACACCAAGGTGTTGAGGAACTGCAGGTACTGCATGAAGAGGGCTGCGTCGGCCAATCGCTTGGCCGCGGTTGGCGCGGTGGCCAGCACCAACTCGATCACCGAACCCGAGGTTTTGGAGGCCAGCATGAGGGCGGTGGTGGCCAGCTCACCGACCACGTCTTCGCCAATCTCTTTGGCCACCTGCGGCGCGCCATCGATCCAGGCGTTGACCAACTCATGGCCGCGCCCCAAGCCGCGCAAAGCGGCCGCGCCTTTGACGTAGTTGTCCAGACCCCTGGCCGAAAACACCTTGGCGGCCTCTGGCCAAGTGTGGGTGAGCAAGGCCACGGACGTGGGGTCGAGCTGCTCGACCCATTCGGCGTGGTCTTGAAGGTGCACCGACATGGGCTGGCCTGCTTCAGAAGAAGGTCGCCACAGCCGCGTCCAGTGCATCGCGCATGTCGGGGTCGTCGGTGATCGGACGCACCAAGGCCACTCGGCAAGCCGCTTGTGCGGCCACACCTTGGGCAATCAAGCTGCCCGCGTAGATCAACATGCGGGTGGAAATGCCTTCATCCAGGCCATGGCCCTTGAGGTTGCGCGCACGCTCGGCAATGCCCACCAACTTGCCAGCCACGTCGGCGCTGACACCGGTTTCGTGCGCGACGATTTCGGTTTCGATGTCGTGTTCGGGGTAGTTGAAGTCCAGCGCACCAAAACGTTGTTTGGTCGACTGCTTCAGGTCTTTCATCAGGCTTTGGTAGCCCGGGTTGTACGAGATGACGATCTGAAAATCGGGGTGGGCTTGCACCAACTCGCCTTTTTTCTCCAAGGGCAAGACGCGGCGGTTGTCGGTCAATGGATGGATCACCACGGTGGTGTCTTGACGCGCCTCGACGACCTCATCGAGGTAACAAATCGCACCATGGCGTGCAGCCACCGCCAAAGGGCCGTCTTGCCAACGGGTGCCGTTGGCGTCCAACAAGAACCGGCCGACCAGGTCGCTGGCGGTCATGTCTTCGTTGCAGGCCACAGTGATCAGGGGCTTATTTAACTTCCAAGCCATGTGCTCCACAAACCGGGTTTTGCCGCAGCCGGTGGGGCCTTTGAGCATCATGGGCATGCGCACCGAATAGGCAGCCTCGAACAGCTCGACTTCGTCGGTCACGGGGCGGTAATACGGCTCTTGGTTGACGCGGTAGGCGTCGAGTGTTTCGCTCATGTTGGTCTCCGCAGATCAGGGCTGACAGTGCCCGGTGCCATTCAATGTCAAGGCGCGCTTCTTTCAGCGGCACCTTGACATTGAACCCTGCACCACGGATGGCGGTGCAGGCTCCAAAGGGGACTTACACGGTTTTTCCGCGGTAAATCACCATCGCTGTGCCCTGCGATTGGGTGAAGTTGTTGTAGCCAATCAGGCGGATGTGGTTGTCCGGATTGGCTTGTCGGCAAGCAGCGGCTTCGGCCAAAACCTTGTCCACATCGGTCTCGCCAAACATCGGCAGCTTCCACATATACCAGTAGGAGTCCATCAGGTACTGGGGTTCGGTGTGCTCAATGGCGGGGTTCCAGCCTTTCTTGACCAAGTACTCCACTTGCTTGCGGATCTCCGCATCGGTCATGGGCGGCAGGTAAGAAAAAGTCTCGAACTTTCGGCTGGCGGGGTCGGACAGGCGTGAGGTGTAGTCTTGCATGAGTGGCTCCTAACAATAATGGGTTCAATCACTTGTGGGCGATGTCGAGCTTGTCGACGGTGTCGAATTCGAACTTGATTTCTTTCCAGGTTTCCATGGCGATCTTCAGTTCGGGCGAGTGCTTGGCGGCTTCGCTGAGCACGGCTTTGCCTTCTTTCTCAACGGCCACGCCCTCGTTGCGCGCTTTGACGCAGGCCTCGACCGCCACGCGGTTGGCGCAAGCACCGGCCGCGTTGCCCCATGGGTGACCCAAGGTGCCACCACCGAATTGCAAACAGGAGTCGTCGCCAAAAATGTTCACCAGTGCGGGCATGTGCCAAACGTGGATGCCGCCCGAGGCGACGGGGAACATGCCGGGCATGGAGCCGAAGTCTTGGTCAAAGAAAATGCCGCGGCTGCGGTCTTCCTTGATGAAGCTGTCGCGCATGATGTCGATCCAGCCCAAGGTGGCTTCGCGGTCGCCTTCGAGCTTGCCCACCACGGTGCCCGAGTGCAGGTGATCGCCACCCGACAGGCGCAAACACTTGCTGAGCACGCGGAAGTGGATGCCGTGGTGCGGGTTGCGGTCGAGTACGGCGTGCATGGCACGGTGGATGTGCAGCAACATGCCGTTGTCGCGGCACCAGTTGGCCAAACTGGTGTTGGCAGTGAAGCCCCCCGTCAAGAAGTCGTGCATGATGATCGGCGCGCCCAGCTCCTTGGCAAATTCGGCCCGCTTGAACATTTCTTCTACCGTGGGCGAGGTCACGTTGAGGTAGTGGCCTTTGCGCTCACCGGTCTCGCGCTCGGCCTTTTGACAGGCTTCAACGACGAATTCAAAACGGTCGCGCCAGCGCATGAAGGGTTGGCTGTTGACGTTCTCGTCGTCCTTGGTCAAGTCCAAACCACCGCGCAAGCATTCGTACACGGCACGGCCGTAGTTCTTGGCCGACAGGCCCAGCTTGGGTTTGATGGTGCAGCCCAGCAAGGGGCGGCCGTATTTGTTGAAGCGGTCGCGCTCGACCTGGATACCGGCGGGTGGGCCACCACAGGTTTTGACGTAAGCGATGGGGAAACGCACGTCTTCCAAGCGCAGGGCGCGCAGCGCCTTGAAGCCGAACACGTTGCCCACCAAGGAGGTCAACACGTTGACGATGGAGCCCTCTTCGAACAGGTCGATGGGGTAGGCCACGAAGGCGTAAAAACAGGTGTCGTCGCCCGGCACGTCCTCAATTCTGTAAGCGCGGCCCTTGTAATGGTCCAGGTCGGTGAGCAAGTCGGTCCACACCGTGGTCCAAGTGCCGGTCGACGATTCGGCGGCCACCGCAGCGGCGACTTCTTCGCGGGGCACGCCCGCTTGTGGCGTGATCTTGAAACAGGCCAGGATGTCGGTGTCCTTGGGGGTGTAGTGGGGTTCCCAGTAAGTGCTGCGGTATTCCTTGACACCGGCGTTGTAGGTTTTGGTGGCCATGCGTTGTGCTCCTCAATTGAAATGGGCTGGTTGGGAAAAACGTGTCTTCCCTTTTGCAAACGCTGCGGCTCGTCATTCCAGCTCAGCGCCGTGATCGATGTGTTTTTGCACATCTGATCAGGGAATGTCTGGACTTTAAAAATCTTAAGCCCTCAGGTAAATTCAATATTAACCACAAGCGAATTAAGTTAAACCTGAATGAAGAACGCCACCTTCCGCCAATTGCGTGTATTCAACGAGGTGGCACGCCACCTCAGTTTTGTGCGTGCCGCCGAAAACCTGCACCTGACCCCGCCTGCTGTGACCATGCAAGTCAAGGAGCTCGAAGGCCATGTGGGCATGCCCTTGTTTGACCGGCGCGGCAAGCAAGTGAGCCTGACCACCACGGGCGAATACATGCTGGTTTATGCCCGCAAAATTTTGGCCACGGTCAAAGACGCCGAAGACGCCGCAGCCCGTTTGCAGCGGGCCGAGACCGGTGTGCTCACCATTGGCTTTGTCAGCACAGCCAAATATTTTCTGATGCGCTTGCTGGCCGAGTTTCGGATCTTGCACCCCGGCGTGGACATCCAAATTTCGATTGGCAACCGCGACCAACTCGTCAGCATGCTGCAAAACAGCGAGGTCGACATCGCCGTGATGGGACGCCCCCCCAAAGAGCTGCAAACAAGGGCCGAGCCTTTTGCGGCCCACCCCCATGTGTTTGTCTCCGCCGTGAACCACCCGCTGGCCCAGCGGGATCACTTGCGTGTGGAAGACCTGCGGCCCTACGACTTCATCGTGCGTGAAAAAGGCGCAGGAACCCGCGCTGCGATGGAAAAGTTTTTTGAAGACACCCACGTCGAGCCGCGCATGAAAATCCAGCTGCACAGCAACGAGATCATCAAGCAGGCCGTGATGGCGGGGCTGGGCCTGGGTTTTTTGTCACTGCACACCATTGGCCTAGAGCTGGAGCACAACCTGATCCGCATGCTCGATGTGGAAGGCGCACCTGTGGTGCGCTCATGGAACGTGGTGCACACCCAATCCAAAATGCTCTCGCCCGCGGCCGAGTCGTTTCGCTACTTCATGCTCGAAGAAGCCGAAAGCCACCTGGCCCAGCGCTTTGGCATGCACTGGCCCAAGGCCTGAAAGCTTGGCGCTTTCAGCGCTGGCGCATCGCAAGCACGGGCCACAGCAGCAGCGCTGCCGCCACGCCCACACCTGCGGCCATGCCCAGCAAAGCGGCCCAGTCCACCCAATACCCCATGTCGGCCAGCGTGGACTTGGACAAGGACGGCAAAGCCAACACCGCCGCCAGCGACAACAGCACGGCCACAGCCGCCAGCGTGACAGTCTTGACCCGCTTGAGCTTCTTTCGGTTGATCACCATCATCACCGCCCACATCAACACCAAAGGCGCCAAAGCGGGGACCAGGCCTAAGGCCGTTTCGTAGGCGATGTTCATCGCCAGCCAGATTTCATACATGTGCGTCTCCTGATGTTTTGAATGGTCTTCAGACCCGGCCCTTGAGCGTCGCCATGTAGGCGGGCTTGAGCATGCGGTACTTCATCAGCCAGGCAAAGTAACTGGCCTGCAGTGGCTCGATCAGTGGCAACGAGGGCGTGAGACGGCCTTCGTAGTCAAACTCGATCAACATGGCCGAGCCCTCTTTCACGATCAGCGGACACGAGGTGTAGCCGTCAAACTTTTGGCCGGGTGCACGACCCGCGATCACGTCCACCAAGTGCTCGGCCACGATGGGTGCACTCTTTTTGATGGTGGCCGCCGTCTTGCCACGCGGCGTGCCGTTCACATCGCCCACCCCAAACACATTGGGGTAGCGGCGGTGCTGCAAGGTGGCCTTGTCCACCTCCAACCAGCCACCTGCGGCAAAGGGGCCTTCTTTCCAGGCCAGGTCGGAATTCTTGACCGCATCGGGCGCGCGCATGGGCGGCACCACATGGATGAAGTCATAAGACACCTCGGTGCTTGCGCCTTCGGGCGAAACAAAACGCGCCCGCTGCGCACCGATGTCGATGGCCTGCAGCTTTTGCGTGGTCTCGACCGCGATGCCCAAGTCGTTCCAGCGCGAGAGCACGTTGTCGTTGACCACCTTGACGCCGAACACATTGCCCAGCGCCGAGAAAAACGTGACTTTGGATTGGCCCAGCGTGCCCGACTGCGCCAGGCGGTCGCGCAGCATGAAGGTCATCTTCAGCGGCGCACCCGCGCACTTGAGGGGCGTGGCGGGCAGCGTCAGCACCGCATTGCCACCCTTGAGCCGAAACGCGTCCATGCTGGCCCAAGTGGCCTGCGCCGCCTCGGGGCTGGGGTACACGCTGGTCAGCCCCTTTTGGCCAATCGCATTCACATCCATGCCCTCGATCAGCGACCAGTCTTGGTGCGTGCCCATGGCCACCACCAGGTAGTCGTACTTGACCCGCTGGCCCGAAGACGTGACCACCGTGTTGCTGGCCGGGTCCAGTTCGCTGACCATGTCTTTGATCCAGTTGAGCTGCGGCGGGTGGAAGTCGGCGTTGCGGTCGCGCACCTTGCTCACCGGCCACACGCCCGTGGCCACCAGGGTGTAGCCGGGCTGGTAGTTGTGCTCTTCCTTGCGGTCGATCAGGGTGATCTTGGCCCCGTCGAGCAAGGCATGGAGCCGGTTGGCCACCGCAATGCCGCCCAGGCCACTGCCCAAAATCACGATGTGCGCCTGCGTTTTGGTTTTGGCCGCCTGGGCAGCGGGCGCGGCGCTGGCCAAAACGGCTGCGCCTGCCGAGCCCAGCAACCACTGGCGGCGGCTCAGCGCGGGGGTTGAAGCGCGGGTAGGGGTTGGGGTGGGGGTGGGATTAGTGGCCATGGTGTCTCCTCTTGCAGAGAAGGCATCTTGGCAGTTTGAAAAGCAAACGACTTGAGACAAATCAATTTCGGGCAAGATGCCACGATGATCGATTCGTGGTCACGTCAATCTGCAGTATGTTTTTAAATGGTTCGGATTCAGAAAGCGCCAGCCTATATATAGGTATTTGCTTATATGTCTACAATGGGTTATGGAACATTTCACACCTGTCAATATGTCTGACCGCTTTGCACGCGGTTTTACAAAAAGTCTGCGGTTCATCGCCGACACCTTTTTCGCCAAACGTTACGGTCATCGAGCTGTCATTTTGGAAACTGTAGCGGCGGTACCCGGCATGGTTGCAGGCATGTGGACTCACCTCAAAAGTCTTCGTCAAATGCGCACTGGTTACGGGCCCAAGATCAGAACTCTTTTGGGGGAAGCAGAAAACGAGCGCATGCACTTGATGACGTTCATTGAAATTTCAAAGCCCAACTTTTTCGAGCGCTCGGTGGTACTGGTTGCCCAGGCTGTTTTCTGGCACCTGTACTTTGTGATTTACGTGTTTTTTCCACGTACTGCTCACCGCATTGTGGGCTATTTTGAAGAAGAAGCCGTTTACAGCTACACCGAGTACCTGCGCGAAATTGACGAGGGCCGAATAGCCAACGTTGCCGCACCCAAGCTGGCCATTGACTATTGGAAACTTGCTGCCGACGCCACCCTGCGAGACGTTGTCATCGCTGTGCGCAAAGACGAAGAAGAGCACCGTGATGTGAACCACGAATTTGCCAACGAGTACGACCGAGGTGTTTGGTCATAACTCCCACAACCCACAATGGCACCTGTCCAAACGAATGCGCAATTGAAGTGGCTTACCCATGGGTACGTTTAAACGGTTGATCAATCAACAAATGTCCATGTGCGGTGGCACATCCGCCGCGCTGCGCTGGCTTAGCGCTGCAACAGCACCTCGTTCGTGATTTCATAACGCCTGCCCTGTTTGTCGCAGGGCTTCAGGGCGCCGTCGCGCACCAAGCTGCTGATCTCGCGGCTGACGGTTTCGAGTTTGATGTCGAGCATGGCGCCCATGTCGTCGCGCGCAAAAAACGAGGTGATGCTGGGTTGGTCGGGGTCGCGCATTTTGAGGGCCAAGGCGGCCACGCGTTGGCGGGCCGAGCCGAAATTCAGGTCGGCCAGCCAGTCGTCGGCGTCTTTCAGGGCGTGCTGCCACTTTTGCATCAGGCGCTTGTGCAGGCGGGGCGAATTGGCCGCAAGGTGGTGCAGCACCGACAGCGGGATGCGGCAGACCTGGGCTTCGACCAAGGCGATGGCTTCGCTGTCGTAGCGGGCGGTGGCCAAGGCTTCGAGGCCGATCACGTCGCCCGGGCGCAGCACGCGCACGATGCGTTCGCGGCCATCGGCGGTGGTGCGCACCAGTTTGACCATGCCTTTGCGCAAGGTGAACACACCCACAGCGGTTTGGCCCTCGGTGTACAGCGCCATGTCGGGCGAGAACACCATGTCGTCGATGGGGGTGTGGATTTCGCCAAAGTCCTGCTCGTTCAGATCGGCAAACAACACCATGTCGCGGATACCGCAGTTGCGGCAGTCCGAGGTACCTTTCCAGGCCGAGTCAATTTTGATGGGGATCATGCTTTGAATTTAGCACGTCCAACGTGCCCCAACTGACGCGCGGGCTGGTTTTACAGGGCCTTGCGCCCTTGCGCCATGCGCTCTTCCAGGTAGGGGCCATAAAAGTCGGGCAGGTAGGCCCCTTCCATGCGCTCGGCCACTTCTTTGCCGCCGGGCCCAAAGAACAACAAGGTGGGTGTGATGGAGACTTTCCACCGCCGGGCCAGTTCATCATGGGTGGTCAGCTTGCCTGCAAAGTCGAGCACGGGTTGGTTGTTGCGCATGTCCACCTGCACGATGGCGGTGCCTGCAAGCGCCATGGGCGAGAGATGGCTTTGCCGGGCCTGGCGGCAAAAGACGCAGCCGTCCAAGCTGACCATGACGATCAAGGGCTGCTTGTTTTTCAGGGCGCGGGCCAGTTCGTCGGGCAGTGATTGGGCGGCGGGCAAGGTGGCCGCACGACCCGATTGCGCCCTAACGGGTGTGGCTGCAAGCGATACCCCCACCCGTAAAAGCAAATCGCGACGACGCAAAACAGAAGAAGAAAACATAGTCAGGTTGGAAGCCATGAATTGCGGACCGTGGACAATAGCGGGTTTTGCGTGGCGGTCTGGCACGTCCAATGACCCGCACTATCTAATATAAGAAACCAATGAATTATTGGAGAAATCCATGAATCTCGCAAGCTTGCTTGAAACTTGGGGAGACACAAATGTACTGGCCATGGCCGGTGCATTGGTGGGCTTCATCTTTGGCCTGGCGGCCCAGCGCAGCCGATTTTGTGCCCGTGCGGCCGTGGTGGAGTGCTGCGAAGGTCAAACGGGCGACCGTTTCAGCGTGTGGTGGCTGGCTTTTGGCGCGGCGCTGGTGGGCGTGCAGGCGCTGGTGTGGGCAGGCGCGCTAAAGCCTTCTGACGCCCGCTACATAGGGGCTGTCGGCAGCATCTCAGGCGCGGTGCTGGGTGGCTTGTTGTTTGGGGCAGGCATGATTTTGACGCGCGGCTGCGCCAGCCGTTTGCTGATTTTGTCGGGCAATGGCAATTTGCGCGCCTTGCTGGCTGGCTTGGTGTTTGCCGTCACGGTGCAAGCGAGCATTGCCGGTTGGCTGGCACCTGCCCGCCAGGCCTTGGCCAGTTGGTGGCCCATCGATGGCGGAGCCGGGCGTGATTTGCTGCAGATCACGGGCATGGGCCCCACGGGTGGGCTGGTGCTGGCGCTGCTCGCTTTGGGCACCGGGTTTTACTTTTTCTTCAAGACGCACCAGCGCCGTTGGGGCTTGGCGCTGGGGGCCATCGTTGTGGGCTTGAGCATTGCGCTGGGCTGGGGCCTGACGCAGGCCATCGCCTCGCAGTCGTTTGAGTCCATTCAAATCCAAAGCCTGAGCTTCAGCGGTGCCTCAGCCGAAATGCTGATGCGGGTCCTGTCCAGCGCCACATCCCCCAACCTGGGTTTTGATGCGGGTTTGCTGCCCGCCACCTTCGTGGGCTCTTTGCTGGGCGCACTAATGGGCGGCGACTTCAAGTTCGAGGGCTTCCAGACCGAAAACAAACTGGGCCACTACCTCACGGGTGCGGTGCTCATGGGCTTTGGCGCGGTGCTGGCCGGCGGCTGCACGGTGGGCGCGGGCATGACCGGGGGTTCGATCTTTTCGCTCACCGCCTGGCTGACCCTGATCGCCATTTGGTTGGGTGCGGGCCTGTCCTGGCGCATTCACCGCAGCATGGGCTGGCAGATCTGATTGTTTTTTCTTAGCTTGCGCTCCTGCTGGCTGAAGTTTTAATGTGGTTCACCGGTATCCCGTAGGTCGGTGGCTTTAGCCCCGACATTGCGGGCTTCGGCTTGGACTGCATGTCGGGGCTAAAGCCACCGACCTACAACTTCTTTGACCCTTGAAAACTTCTCCGGACCGGACCAATAGGGCTAACCAAGCACTTACCAATCGATAAAAAAACGCCGCCAGTCTCAAGGACTGCGGCGTTTTTTCATTGGCGTGGCACACGGCCACGCGCATGGTGCATCAAGCCAGTGTGTCGGCCCAGATGTTTTGCGCCCAAGACAAAGCGTATACCCCTTCCAGTTCATTGGCAGCGCTAGACACGCCCCCCGAGCCCGGCACGGTCAGCATTGTTTTCTTCTCGGCGTCGTAGCGGTGCACGCTGGCCACGTGGACCACGTCTTTGCTGCTGACAAAGCTGTAGCAGGTGTTGTTGTAGATGGGCATGGGGTTGACTTCTCTGCCCATCAACAAAGCGATGACCGCTGCCGCACAGGTCTTGCCGTGCTGGTTGGCCATGTGGCCCGACTTGGGCATCAAGGGCGCGACTTGGATCGCATCGCCCAATACGTGAACGTTCTTGGCCGCTTTGGATTCAAAGGTGAGGAAGTCCACTTCGCACCAGCGCTTGTTGGCGGTGGCCAGTCCGGCGTTGACCGCGATGTCACCCGCACGCATGGCCGGAATCACATTCAAAACGCTGGCCTTGACGTCTTCGTTGAACTCGAACTTCAAGGTTTTGTTGGCCACATCCACATCGGTGACGTTGTGTTTGCCACGGTATTCGATGATGCCCTTGTAGCGGTCAGTCCAGGCCTTCTTGAACAAAGCAGGCTTGGAAGTGACGTCGTCGTTGGCGTCCAAGATCAAAACCTTGCTCTTGGGTTTGGCTTTGGTGAAGTAGTCGGCCACCTGGCAAGCCCGCTCGTAAGGGCCAGGAGGGCAACGGTAGGGGGCCAGCGGGATGGACATGGCGAACACGCCGCCATCGGGCATGGCCTCGAGTTGCTTGCGCAGGGTCACGGTTTGCTCGCCGGCCTTCCAGGCGTGCATCACTTGCTCTTTGGCGCCTGCACGGTTCATACCGGGTAAGGTTTCCCACATGAAGTCCACACCGGGCGAGACGATCAAGCGGTCATAAGTCAACTCGGTGCCACCGGCCAGTTTGACGATGCGCTTGTCGGCATCGATGGTATTGACGCGGTCCTTGATGATCTTGACACCGTGGCGCTTGGTCAGATTGTCATAAGGAGTGGTGACGTCAGCAATGGTCTTGCTGCCACCGATCACCAAGTTGGAGATGGGGCAGGAGATGAAGGCATCACTCGGCTCGACCAAGGTGACCTGGATCTTGTGCTCAGACCACATGCGCAGGTATTTGGCGGCCGTGGCACCCGCGTAGCCCCCGCCAATGACCACCACCTTGGGGCCACTGCCGCCACCCATGGTGGCACAGCCCGAAACCAGTCCCATGGCACCCAAAGCGGAGCCGGTCTGCAAAAAATGACGACGTTGCATGGCAGTTCTTCCTTATTTCTTCTGGGCGGCAAAGTAGCCAGCGATGGCGGCGATTTGCTCGTCGGAATAGCCCTTGGCGAGCTGGTGCATGATGGTGGCCGCTGGCACGCGACCGGCTTTGTAATCCAGCATTTTCTGAATGGTGACTTCTTTGGCCACACCGGCCAAAGAAATCATGCCGGGCTGAGCATGACCGTTGGTGCCGTGGCAGGCGGCGCACGAAGCGGCCCAGCTGCGTACATGCACCGGATCGACCTGGGCTTGCGCCAGGCCAGACAAGGCGACCAAGGCGGCCGCTGTCAAAGTGTGATGAATCTTCATGGGAAAAATCCTCGTAAAAAATAGACGGGGCGAATGAACCGATTCTTGCCCATCATGGGCGCAAATACACAAATTTCTCGTTGGCCTGCAGCTTGGCCACTTCGGCTACACCGGAGGGCACCACTTTGGCTTCCATCAGCAGTTTATCGGCAGAGATTTTGCGCGACACCAGGGTGTTGTTGCACACACGGAACTCCACGCCCTTGTTGACCAGGTCACTGACGCCACCGGCAAAAGGCTGGTCCATCTGGTTGGTGGCACCGTCAATCAAAAAGTCGATGCCCAGACCATGGGTGACGACCACAATTTTGGCGGTCGGATCAGCGGCCAGGTGGTTGCGGATGTTGCCGATGGCCCGTGATGCCTGGGGGATGCCTTCGCTCAGGTGGTAGACCACCTTGATGTCGGCCCAGCTCAGGGTGCAGGCCAGCAGGCCGACCATCCATAACAGGTGTTTCTTCATTCGTTTCTCCTTAAGTATGGATATTAGCGGCGACCAGGGCGAATGTGAGCCCGTGAAAACCCGGTCTCAAACTGACGTTTATCTTTCAATCGCTTTCGCTGGCGATCTGCACACACACGGCGCGGCACAGCGTGACGACGCGCTCGTTGACGATGCGGTAGTAAATTTGTACACCTTCGCGGCGCTTGCCCAGCACGCCCGCTTGGTACAAGGTGTTCAAGTGTTGCGACATGTTGGGCTGGGTGGTGTCGATCTCGGCCAGCAACTCGCCCACATTCTTTTCGCCATTGCACAGGGCGCTGATGATGCGCAAGCGCATGGGGGCGGACATGACGCGAAACAAATCGGCGGCTTTTTCAAAAACCTCTTCCGATTCGGTCAGGGCGTTGTCTTCGGGTGGTGCTGTTTTGGCCATATTGTCTTTTCGTCGAATGTCTCATATGCCGCACGATTTTCCTGCAAAAGACCACAGACAGTGCCGATGCGAAAGAGACGGGCAGGCTCGTGGCAACCTTGAAAGCATGAAGCCTTGGCATTGTGGTCAATATTGGCGGGGTTTCCAACCATTGATTTGTTCTTTGCTTATGCAGAAATAAAGATAAGCGACCCGATGCGACAAGGGCTCAGGTTTTGGGCAGCGTCACGCCCACTTGGCCTTGGTATTTACCGCCCCGGTCTTTGTAGCTGGTCTCGCAGACGTCGTCTTTGTCACTCTCGAAAAACAGCACCTGGGCGCAGCCTTCGCCAGCATAAATTTTGGCAGGCAGTGGCGTGGTGTTGCTGAACTCCAGCGTGACATAGCCTTCCCATTCGGGCTCGAAAGGGGTGACGTTGACGATGATGCCGCAACGGGCATAGGTGCTTTTGCCCAAACAAATGGTCAGCACATTGCGCGGAATCCGGAAGTACTCCAGGGTGCGGGCCAACGCGAAACTGTTGGGCGGGATGATGCAGACATCGCTGTGGATGTCCACAAAGCTGCGCTCGTCGAAGTTTTTGGGGTCGACCACGGTGCTGTAGATGTTGGTGAACACCTTGAATTCAGGGGCGCAGCGGATGTCGTAGCCATAACTGCTGGTGCCGTAGCTGACGATTTTTTGACCCGTCGCGTCTTGGCGAATCTGGCCCGGCTCAAACGGCGAAATCATGCCGTGCTCTTGCGCCATGCGGCGGATCCATTTGTCGCTCTTGATGCTCATCGCTCAACCTTTGAATGTTTTGGGCATTTTAAGGGCGCGCACAAAGCCCTTTGGCGATCTGCTCAGTCCGGGTGTTTTCGCTCATTCATGTCCAAGCCCCTTGTCACGCACTCGACTGTGCAAACAAATCAGCTCAAAGTATTTCGTATACGATATTCGAAATACTTTTTATACCATGCTGCCTTGGATCACCCTGGACACCTCTGACCGCATCAAAACCATGCGGGACACCTCACTGGCAAAGCTGGTGCGGGAGGATCTGCTCGAACACATTCTCCAAGGTCATTTGCAACCGGGTGACCGCATCAACGAACCCGATGTGGCCAAACGCTTGCAGGTATCCCGGGTGCCCGTACGCGAGGCTTTGCGTGAATTGGAAAGCTCCGGATTGGTGGTCTCGCGCAAACATGCGGGTGTGTTTGTCAGAGCCATCGAAGCGCAGGAAGTACGTGATTTGTATGAAATTCGCAGCTTGCTTGACGGCTTTGCTGGAGCCAAAGCGGCCACCTTGCCCCAGGCAGAGCGACAAGCGCTGACCCAGGCCCTGAATGTCTCCATCGCCGCCATGCGACAAGCGCACGACAAAAACAGGCTGTCTGCTTATTACTCGGAAAACCTGCACTTCCATTGGCTGATCGTCGTGGCGGCGCGCAACGAGCAACTCAGCCGCACCTATCAGGAAGTGGTGCAAAAGCTGCACCTGGCACGATTGCAAAGTCTGGCCCAGGTCAGTGGCATGGCCACCTCGATCGCAGAACACCTCAAGATCAGCCAAGCCATTGAGCAGGGGGATGCCCCCAGCGCCCAAAGCCTGCTGGCTGAGCACGTGACTCAGGCTCACCAGCGCTTGACGCGAAGCATGCCCAGCACCGAACAGATTTCAACCACCCCCGAGGAGACCACATGAAACGACGTACCCTGATACAAGCCGCCCCGTTGCTGATGGGCTTGCCTGGCCTGGCCAACGCGCAAGCGGCCTACCCCAATCGCCCCATCAAATACATCGTGCCGGTGGCCCCGGGCGGCGGCTCCGACATGATTGGCCGCCAACTGTGCGACCGCTTGGGCAAAGTGCTGGGCCAAACCATGGTGGTGGAAAACCACGGCGGCGGCGGCGGCGTGATCGCCTCACAAATGGCAGCCAAAGCCGCTCCTGATGGCTACACCCTGATGCAAGGTTATGTGGCCACGCATGGCACAGCACCCGCCACCCGCAAACTCAACTACGACCCCATCAATGACTACACACCGATTGGCATGATCGGCAGCACACCCAACGTGCTCGTGGTCAACGCCAACTTATCGGTCAAAGACGTCAAGGAATTCATCCAATACGTCAAGAAAAATCCTGGCCAAATTTCCTACGGCTCAGCGGGTGCTGGCTCACTGACCCACTTGACGGCCGAATTGTTCAAAGCCCAAACCGGCGCTTTCATGGTGCACATTCCCTACCGTGGCATCGCGCCAGCCACCACTGACCTGATCGCAGGCCAAACACAAGCCATGTTCCCAGGCTTGGCAGCTGCCCTGCCCCACATCCGCAGTGGCCGCGTGCGTGCCTTGGCCGTCACGGGCATGCAGCGCCACCCCGCACTGAAAGATGTGCCCACCATGGAAGAAGCCGGCCTCAAGGGCTTTGATGCGCAGCAGTGGTACGGCGTGGTCGGCCCCGCTGGCATGCCTGCCACCATCGTCAAACAACTCAACGACGCGATGGCCCAAGTGCTGGCTCAGCCCGATTTCCGCGAAAAGCTCAGCGCCGAAGCGGTCGAACTCACCCCCATGACCCCCGCTCAATTTCTGGATTACATGAAGAAAGACCTGGCCCGCTGGACCAACCTGGCCCGCGAACGCAAGATCAATCTGGACGCCTGATTTTTTGAAACCCTGACTGGATTGCACATGACCATCAACACCGCTGTGGCCGCTGACCACAACGCCCCCCCCATCACGGCCGAACTGGCGAAATTTGTCGCCGAACACCGCAGCCAAGGCTGGAGCGAAAGCGTCGAACACGAAGCCCACCGCACTTTCCTGAACTGGCTGGGCTGCGCCATCGGCGCGGCCCGCCACGAGGCGGTGGAATCGGCTCTGGCCGCCGTGCACATGCTCTCCCCCGCACCCCAAGCCACGCTGGCCGGGCGTGCAGAACGTGTGGACATGGCCAGTGCCGCCCTGATCAACGGCATCTCATCGCACACCTTTGACTTTGACGACACCCACCTCAAAACCATCATCCACCCTGCAGGCCCCGTGGCCTCGGCGGTGATGGCTTTGGCCGAAACCCAAAACAGCTCGGGCAGGCAAGTGCTCGACGCTTTGGTCTTGGGCATTGACGTGGCCTGCCGCATGGGCAACTTGGTGTACCCAGAGCACTACGACCGGGGCTGGCACATCACCGGCTCCACCGGCACTTTGGGTGCGGCTGCCGCATGCGCCCGATTGCTGGGCCTCAATGCCCAGCAAACGGCCATGGCTTTGGGCATTGCGGCTTCGCAACCCGTGGGCCTGCGCGAGCAATTTGGCACCATGACCAAGCCCTTTCACCCGGGTGGCGCCGCGCGCGCGGGCTTGATGTCGGCGCTGATGGCCAAGCATGGCTTCACGTCCAGCCCCCGATCGCTGGAAGCCCCACGCGGTTGGGCCCAGGTGTTGTCGACCAAATACGACTGGCGCGAGGCGCAAGACGAATTGGGCCAGCGCTTTGAGATCAGCTTCAACACCTACAAGCCCTTTGCCTGCGGCATCGTGATCCACCCCAGCATCGACGCTTGTGCCCAGCTGCGTGCGCAAGGTGTCAAACCTGAAGAAGTGCAAAGCATCGAACTGCGCGTGCACCCACTGGTGCTGGAGCTGACCGGCAAGAAGACACCGCAAGACGGCTTGCAAGGCAAGTTCAGCGTGTACCACGGCTGCGCGGTGGGCCTGCTCTTTGGGCGCGCGGGCGAAGAGGAGTTTTCAGACCACATCGTTCGGCGCGAAGACGTCGTGAACTTGCGCAACAAGGTGCAAGCGGTGGTGGACACCTCGGTGCGTGAAGAAAGTGTGCACGTCACGGCCCACCTGACAGATGGCCGCAGCGTGAAGGTGCATGTGGAACACGCCATTGGTTCTTTGCAAAAGCCCATGACCGATACCGACCTGGAGGGCAAGTTCCGTGACCTGTCCGACCCGATTTTGGGTGCGGCCCGGGTCAATGACATTCTGAAAAGCTGCTGGAGCCTGGGCACTGCACCCAACCTGCAAGGGCTGCTCGCATTGCTCAAGCCTTGACCGATCTGGGTCAGCTTAAAAAAGCCAAGGCCAACCGGCCTTGGCTTTTTTGACGTCAGGATATGGGGTGCGCTAACCCATCGGACATGGGCGCCAGCTTCAGCGCGACACACGCCCCTGCACGCCTTGCACCAGGTAGTTCATGTTCAGGATCTGGGTGTCGCTCAGGGTTTGGCCTGCGGGCAGCACCAACTTACCCTCGTTGTCGGTGATCGGGCCGGCAAACGGCAGCAGCTTGCCTGTGCCCACGGCTTTTTGCTTGGCCCCAATCTCGTCTTGCACGCCCTTGGGCACCTTGGGGCCAAAGTCGCCGACGCGGACCATGCCGTCCTTCACGCCGCCCCACACACTGCCGCTTTTCCAACTGCCGGCCAAAGCCGCCTTGACACGGGCGGTGTAGTAGTCGCCCCACTGGTGGGTCACGGCAATGATTTGCGCATCCGGCCCGATCTTGCGCATGTCGGAGTGGTAGGCGATGGCCATCTTGCCGCGCTCTTGCGCTGCGGCCATCACCGCGGTGGACCCCGTGTGGAACGCGATCACATCCACGTCTTGATTGAACAGCGCCATGGCCGCTTCGCGCTCTTTGGGTGGGTCAAACCAAGCGTTGAGCCAGACCACCTTGACGGTGGCTTGGGGGTTGACCGAGCGCATGCCCAAGGTGAAGGCGTTGATGCCTTGCAGCACCTCGGGGATCGGGAAACCCGCCACATAACCGGCCACATTCGATTGGGTCATGCGCCCGGCGGCGATGCCCGCCAGATAGCGGCCTTCGTAATAACGGGCGTTCGACGCGGCCACGTTGGGCGCGGTCTTGAAGCCGGTGACCGATTCAAATTTCACATTTGGAAATTCTTTGGCTACCTTGAGCGTGGGCTCCATGTAGCCAAAGCTGGGGGTGAAAATGATTTGGTGGCCCTGCTGAGCCAAGTCGCGGATCACGCGCTCGGCATCAGCGCCCTCGGCCACATCGGCCACAAAGGTGGTCTTGACCTGTTGGCCCAAAGCCCGCTCGACCGCCTTGCGGCCCTCGTCATGCTGCCGGGTCCAGCCCGCTTCGGTGATGGGCGAGACATAAACAAAACCGGCCTTGATGGGCTCGGTGGATTTGGGAGTGGTTTGTGCCCGAACAGCGGGAAGAAAAAAGCAGGCGGCCACGAGCGTGGCAGCGAGGTTTTTATACATGGTAGTCCTCTACATGGCCCCGAGATTGAACAAAACAAAGCCCGCAGGGGCGGCGGGCTTCGGGGTGGGATTTTAGCAAGTGCCCTGGGTCACTCAGTCCTGCTCAGCAAACCCCTGAAAGCAAACTTTCAGTTCATGCATCCAGCGGTGCTTGTCAGGCTCAGGCGCAAAGCTCGCTTCAATGCTGTTGGCCGCCAGCTTGTAGGCTTGTTGGGCGTTCAGGTGCAGCGCGGCAAAGGTCTGCAGATAGTTGTCGTTCAGGTAGCCACCAAAGTAGGCAGGGTCGTCCGAGTTGAGGGTCACGCACAGACCGGCGTCCAGCATCTGGCCCAGGTTGTGGTCGGCCAGATTTTTGAACACGCACAGTTTGAGGTTGGACAGCGGGCATACGGTGAGCGGCATGTGGCTGTCGGCCAGGCGCTTCATCAAGGCGGCATCGTGGATGGCTTGCACGCCGTGGTCGATGCGCTCGACTTTCAGCACATCGAGTGCACTCCAGATGTAAGCGGGTGGGCCTTCTTCGCCCGCATGGGCCACACAGTGCAAGCCCAGTTCGCGGGCACGGGAAAACACGCGGGCAAACTTTTCGGGCGGGTGGCCCAGCTCGCTCGAATCCAGGCCCACGCCGATGAAGTGCTCACGCCAAGGCATGGCCTCTTCCAGTGTGGCCAAAGCGTCTTCTTCAGACAGGTGGCGCAAAAAGCACAAGATCAGATCGGCGCTGATGCCCCACTTCGCCTGCGCATCGCGGCAGGCACGGCTCAGGCCTTCGATGACCGCGCCCATGGCCACGCCGCGCGCCGTATGGGTCTGCGGGTCAAAAAACAGCTCGGCACGCACCACATGGTCGGCGGCGGCTTTTTCAAAATACGCCCAAGCCATGTCGTAAAAGTCTTGTTCGTGCAGCAGCACGCTGGCCCCGGCGTAATACAAATCCAAAAAGCTTTGCAGGTTGCTGAAGGCATAGGCGCTGCGCAAGGCCGCCACATCGGCATAGGGCAGTGGCACGCCATTGCGCTGGGCCAGCGCAAAGATCAACTCGGGTTCGAGCGAGCCCTCGATGTGGATGTGCAGCTCGGCCTTGGGCATGGCACGCAGCAACTCGGGCAAACGCGATGCGGAAACCGCGTGGACTTTGAACATGCTCATTCCTCCTTGAAAAACGCTGCCCGAATCAGGGCTTCGTCCAGTTGCTCAAACGTGGTGTTGTGCCGATCGGTCAATGGGCCGTCGCCGGGCATCACCTGACCCGATGGCCCGTAACCCACAGCCTTGAACTTCCACTGGCCTTGGATCCATTTGAAGTTGCCCACGTGCAGGCCGGCGGGGTTGTGCAGGGCACAGATGCCGTTGTTGACCGAGGTACGCAAAATGGAAGTCATGCCCTATTTTGCATGCACAGCAGACTGCAAAACCATGGCCTGAAAGTGTCAGCTCAAGATGGCCATCTAAAACCCTGGTGTGCGCCAAAGCCCGTCGTGTTTTGTCGCACAAATTACAGCGCATTCCAGTCTTTGTGCAAGTATCCATTGTTATCTCTCTTTGACATCGGCACAACCTCACTGGAGTTCCAATGACCCGCATGACCAAGCCCCTGTTTGCTCTTTTGTCTGGCCTGTTATTGGCCTTGGCCTCACCTGTGATGGCGCAGACTTTCCCCAACAAACCCATCCGCATCATCGTGCCCTTCCCACCGGGTGGTGGCAACGATGTGATTGCGCGGGTGGTGGCGCAAAAACTGAACGAACGCTTGGGCCAGCAGGTGGTGATCGACAACCGGGCCGGTGCCAATGGCATTGTGGGTCTGCAGGCCTTGATGCAAGCGCCGGCCGACGGCTACACCCTGGCTGTGGCAGCGGCTGGGCCCATGGCCGTGAACCCCAGCCTCTACGAAAAGTTACCTTATGACCCGTTGAAGGATTTCGCCCCCATCACCAACATGGTGAACTTTCCACTGTTGCTGGTCACGCACCCCTCCGTTCCGGCCAAAACAACGCTGGAGTTGATCAACCTGGCCAAATCCAAGCCCAAACAGTTGTTCTTTGCATCGCCCGGCAGCGGCAACTCGGGCCACTTGGCTGGCGAGTTGTTCAACGCGATGGCCAACGTGCAAACGGTGCATGTGCCCTACAAAGGTCAAGGTCCGGCCTTGACCGATTTGCTGGCTGGACAAGTTCAAATGCTCTACAGCAGCATCCCTTCCGTGATCAACCAGGTGAAATCGGGCCAGCTCAAAGCGATTGCCGTGGGCAGCGCCAAACGCGTGCCTTCCTTGGCCGACATCCCCACGATTTCCGAAAGCGGATTGCCGGGCTATGAAGCCTATTCGTGGGTCGGCATTGTGGCACCGGCCAAGACACCCAGAGACATCGTGGTGCGGCTGAACCGTGAAATTGTGGACATTCTCAAGTTGCCCGATGTGGCCGAGAAATTGAACCAACAAGGCGCCTTGCCGGTGGGCGACACGCCCGAGCAATTTGCCAGCTACATCAAGGACGAAATCGCCAAATGGGGCGCTGTCGTGCGCTCGGCCAACATCAAAGCAGATTAAAAATCCAATGAAAAAAACCACCAACAAGAAGCCCAGCACTCAAGCCCCATCCGAGGGCTACAAAGCCGGCTTGGCCATGCGCAAAAAGGTGCTGGGTGATGAATATGTCGAACGCTCATTTGCCAACGCCGATGACCTGAACATGCCTTTTCAGGAACTGGCCACCGAGTTCGCCTGGGGCAAAGTCTGGACCCGCCCGGGCCTGACCCTGAAAGAGCGCAGCTTGGCCACGCTGTCGATGTGCATTGCCTTGAACCGACCTGCCGAAATCAAGATTCATCTGCGTGGTGCGGTGCGCAATGGCGTGTCGCGCGAAGAACTGCGCGAGCTGATTTTGCACTCCTTCCTTTACTGCGGCGGCCCTGCCGCACTGGACGCCTACAAGGCGGTGCGGGACGAATTGCCCTTGATCGAAGCGGCGGAAAAAGAGGCCAAGAAACTGGCACGCCCCGCCAAAACAAAAACCGTCAAAAGTCCTGTCAAAACCACCGCTAAAGTCAAAGCCAAACCAACAGCCCAAGCCAAGATCAAGGCTTGAGCGGTTTTTTGCCTCGGCCCTTGGCAGGCGCAATGCCCGCCATGGCCGACATGACCTCGGCAGTCGAGGCTGTGTCTTCCATGGCAAGCCCCAGGGCCATGGCGCTGGTGTAGATGGCGGCGCAGGTCGAAAACAGCGGGGTCGGGCAGTCCACCGACTTGGCCATGTCGCCAATCACCTGCATGTCCTTTTGCCAAACCTCGACCTTCATGGTCGCCGGGCTGTATTGGCGCTCCAGCATCATGGGCATGCGCAGACGCATGACGCCCGTGCCCAGCACGGGGCTGTTGCCAAAGAGGTCAAGAACGTCTTGGGGGTTCAACCCCATTTTTCGGGCCAGGGTCACCGATTCCGCATAGGCCACGTTGTAAATGGCCACCAGGTGGTTGGCCGCAAACTTCATTTTGGTGCCGTTGCCATAAGGCCCGACAAAGGACACCTTGTCGGTGAACACCTGCAACACGGGCAAGACCTTGCGGTGGGCCGTTTCCTTGCCGCTGACAAAAAACGTCCAGGCCCGATCTTTGATGCGCACTGCCGTGCCGCTGATGGGCGCATCCAGGGTAACGATGCCCAGCTTGCCCAGGGCTTGGGCACAGGCATCTTTGTCCGCCATGGGCAAGGTGCTGGTCTCGATGACGATGGGCTTGTGGGCCCATTGCGCCTTGGGCACAGAAGCGATCGATTCGGTCACCTGGGCCAGCGCTTTCGCGGTCGACAAAGACACGATCACCACATCCGATCGACCCGCCACCTCGGCCGCACTGCCGAGGCACACGCCACCTGCACGCTTAAGGCGAGCCAGGGCCTTGGCATCGATGTCGCAACCGCAAACCGTGTAGCCCTGTTTCAGCAAAGCCTCGGCCATGGTGCCCCCCATGATGCCCAGACCCACAATGCCCACGCGAGGCAAAGTCGCCTGGGCTTTTCCGGACGCGGCCATGGGCTTAACCGGCCACCAGGCCAGCAGCCTGGATGCCCGCGATGCAGATCAACTCATCTTCGTCGCCTGTGCCGCCACTGGCCCCGGCAGAACCCAGGATGTGACCGGCTGCGTCCTTGATGAGAACGGCACCCGTTTGAGGCAAGAACTTGCCCTCGGCCGTGGCGGCCAAGGCAACAAAAAAATTCGGGTTGTCCTTGGCCCGCTCGGCCAGCGCACGGCTGGACGAACCCATGCCCACAGCGCCCCAAGCCTTGCCGCGCGCGATGTCGAAGCGGAACATGCTGGCACCGTCTTCACGCGAAAAAGCCACCAACTGCCCCGAGGCATCGAGTACCACAATGCCCATGGGTTTGTAATTGGCAGCCCGAGCGGCCTGGATGGCGCCTTGCAAAATTTGATGGGCTTGGTTCAAAGTCAGAGCATTCACGACAAATTTCCCGATAGAAATAAAAGACAGATTCAGCCTATCAGAATCACATGCCAAGCCTGTCTTGTGCTTGACAAAGGTCCCAAGCAAGGTGGCATCGCACTGCGCCTTCAGACACTGACCGCTTTGTTAAACCAGCTTGTCCACGGCGCGTGAAAAACTGACCTTTTTTTGACTGAAAGCCTCGTGTTGCTCCTCCACTTTGTCCAGCTCGTACAGGTAATTGACCATGAGGCCACCTGCCTGTTGCAGCCCTTTTTTGGACAGGTCAGCGGCCCAATTGATCTGGTGCAGGGTCGCGCCATTGCTCAGGTGGAACTTGCCGACCGCATCGCCCCGAGCTTCGGGGCTCTTGTGCATCAGGTACAGGGCGCACAGGCGCAAGATCGCGGTTTTTTCATCATCGGCACAGCGATCAGGGTGCCAGCCGGTCTTCAGGCGATCGGCCCAGCTCATGTCACCCACCGACAGGGTTTTTTGGGCTTCTTGCCATTTTCGGCGCTGCACCGCACTGAGTTTTTCTTCGGGCAAAGGCGCGCCCACGTCCAGCCATGCACTCCAGCCGGGAATGGGTGACAAGGTGCAAAAGGTTTTCAGGGAGGGCATCTCCTCAATCAATTTTTGCGCCACACGCTTGATCAAAAAGTTGCCCAAGGACACGCCTTTGAGGCCGGGTTGGCAATTGCTGATGGAGTAAAAAATGGCGGCCTTAAAACTTTTGGGTTCACCCACCGGGGTCTGTTTGTTGATCAGCCCCGCAATGTCTTTGGCGATGCCAGGTACCAAGGCCACCTCGACAAAAATCAAGGGTTCACCTGGCAGTTGTGGATGGAAGAATGCAAAACAGCGGCGGTCCGGTTGCAAGCGGCGGCGCAAATCTTCCCAGCCATCGATGGCGTGCACCGACTCGTGCTCAATGATTTTCTCGAGCAGCTGGGCTGGCGAGTTCCAGGTGATTTGGTGCAACTCCAAAAAGCCGGGGTTGAACCATGAACTGAGCAGGTGGTGCATGTCGGCATCTGTGGCCGCAAAAGCCGGGTGCTCTTTCAGATAGGTCAGCAAGGTCTGACGCATCTTCAAGATGGTCGAGGTGCCCGCAGGCGCCCGGTTCACGCGCCGCAGCAGCTCTTGCCTAGGCGGCTCGACGGTCTGGAACAAATGAATCAGGCTGGCTTCGTTGCGTTCAGCGTTGTATTTGTTGGCGGCATCCAGAACCATGGTCGGGTCCGGGTTGAACTGGCTGGACAGGAAATGGAAAAAGTCGATCTGGCTGCGCTTGTCCAGGTGCTCGTAGTGGTCGATCAGTTTCACGGCCATGCTCTGCGCATTGGCCTCACCCCGAGCACTCAGCAGCTTTTTGGCGCTGAGTTTGGCGGCATCGAGTTGCTTGTTTTGAATGAAGCGTTCCAGCATGAAAGACCCTTCAAGGTGCGGTGAATGAAATCAATGGGAAGCCGACCCCGTGAACACCAGCTTACACGCTGAAAATTGGCGCTGACGCTCACACATCACGTTTTCTGAAAATCACCCCGCTCCATCCACCACGACACCGCAAACCCCACCACCAAACCCCAGAAGGCCGCGCCAATATTGAAAAGCCCAATGTCGGCCACTGTGACCAACAGGCTGACCAGTGCCCCCAGCGAGAATTTGCCTGCGCCAAACGAAGCCACAAACGCGCCTTGCAGCACCCGCAACATGGCCAGACCGCCCAACACCATGATGAATTCTTTGGGCGCGGCCAGCATGAGCCCGGTGAAAGTGGGCGCCATCAGACCAAACAGCAAGGCCAGCACGCCAAACAACAACGCACCAATGTAGTGGCGATGCTTTTCGCCGGACGAGGTGAGCAAGCCGTTGGTCGGACCCGTCAGGCATGTGCTGACCGCACCAAACACCGCGCTCACCGCCGCGCCCACACCGCAGGCCACGGCAATCATGTTCACGGGTGGCTCGTGCCCCGCGTTTTTGAGCACCGCCACGCCCTGCCCGTTTTGCACCACCAGCACCGTGATGGCCAGCGGCACCACCAACTCCAGCATGGCGGCAAACGACCAGACTGGCACTTGAATGACCGGCTGCGCCAAACTCAGCTGCCCCACGGCCGAGGCGTCCAGCCTGCCCGACACCGCCACCGCCAAAGCCCCCACCAACAAAGCGCCGATGACAGGCGGCAGGCGCCTGCCCCAATCGGCACGCACCGAGAGTAACAAAAACACGGCCACCATCGGGGCTGCAATGGCCACATCGCTTTGCAGCGCCCGCACGATGTCCAGGCCAAAGCGCAAGAACACCCCAGCCACCATGCCCATGACAATGGGCATGGGCAAAGCCGCCATCAAGCGCTTGACCCAACCACTCAAGCCCAACACCAGCACCAAAGCACTGGTGACATAAAAGGCACCGATCACCTCTGGAAAAGTCAGGTGTTGCAAGGCCGGCCCGACCAGCACCGTGCCGGGAATCGTCCAGCCAAACGCCAGCGGCGTGGTGTAGCGCCAGCTCATCAGCATGCTGACCAGGCCGTTGACAAAAAACACCCCGAAGACCCAGGACGCCAGTTCCTCCGGCGACAGGCCACCGCCAGTGCCCACCGACAAAATGACGGCCACCGGGCCAGTGGCGGCAAAGATAAAACCAATCAAGGCATTGGCGGCGTAGGTGCTGCCAAAGTCAGACAGGATTTGCCGCCCGCTTCTGCGCGAGGCTGTGGAGGATTCCAGGTTTTTGAACAAAGCTTGGGCCTAGGTGGTGTGGGCAAGGGGCTGAGGGTATCAAAAAAAAGCCGCCCGACTTGCATCGGGCGGCTTCGTGCGGTCAGCGCCTTTGCGGCGCGAGCCGTCACTTGCCTGGGATCTTGCCTTCCACGCCCTTGACGTAGAACATCACACCACCCAAGAACTTGTCGTCGGCGACAGTGTCTTTGGCCAGCATTACCTTACCGGCCTGATCCACGATCGGCCCCTTCCAGATCGAGAAGCTGCCGTCTTTCAGACCGGCTTTGATTTCGTCGATGCGCTTTTTGGTGTCTTTTGGCACGTCTGCGGCCACGTTGACCATGTCGATCGCGCCTTCTTTCACGCCCCACCAGCTTTGACCCGTGGTCCATTTGCCTTCCAGGGCTTCCCCCACGGCCTTGACGTAGTAAGGGCCCCAGTTGTTAACAGCAGAGCCCAAGTGGGCTTTGGGGCCGTAAGCGGTCATGTCGGAATCCCAGCCGAAGGCGCGCTTGCCCATTTTTTCGGCGGTCTGCAGCACAGCCGACGAGTCGGTGTTTTGCATCAGCACGTCCGCACCGCCGTTGATCAGTAATGTCGCGGCTTCTGTTTCTTTCGGTGGGTTGAACCACTCATTGACCCAGACCACTTTGGTCTTGATCTTGGGGTTGACCGACTGCGCGCCCATGGTGTAACTGTTGATGTTGCGAATGACCTCGGGGATTGGGATGGAAGCCACCACCCCCAAGACGTTGGTCTTGGTCATCTTGCCCGCGATCACGCCCGCCAAATACGCGCCTTCGTAGGTGCGGCTGTCGTAGGTACGCATGTTTTCGGCAGTTTTGTAGCCGGTGGCGTGCTCAAACTTGACACCCTTGTTGTCCGCAGCGACTTTGAGCATGGGCTCCATGTAGCCAAAGGTGGTGCCGAAAATCAGCTTGTTGCCTTGGGCCGCCATGTAGCGGATCACGCGCTCGGCGTCCGCGCTTTCTGGCACTTTTTCAACGAAGGTGGTGACGACCTTGTCGCCGAAGGCTTTTTCGATTTCTTTGCGACCGTTTTCGTGAGCAAAGGTCCAGCCGCCGTCGCCCACGGGGCCGACGTACGCAAACGCGATCCTCAAAGGTTGCTTCGCGACTAATTTATTGGTCGAAGTTGGTTTATTGACCGGTAATTGTGCGGGTGCGGGTGCGGGTGCTGGTGCTGGTGCTGGTGCTGGTGCTGAATTTGAGGTTGTAAGTCGCGCAATGTTGGCTTTTGCCAAATGGGCGTATCGCCCCGTGGGATAGCTCAGCAGGTAAGCTTCATAGGCTTCTTTGTTGCCTGCCGCCTTGACATCTTCCCAAAACTTTTCATCTTTTGTCTGAGTCGAAACTAAAGGCTCTGTGCTATTCGATGTTTGCACCGTCGTCGGTCCAAAAAAATAAAAGTTACCTCGGGACTCGTTGTAGATTGCGGGTCGCTGTTCATGGCTAATCGAATCAGCCAATTTTTCAACTGCATCCTGTACTTCCCGCATCAAGTCTTCAATCCGGACGCCAGGTTTTTTCATGCGTTTAATAAATTCTCGGGTGAAAACGCCGTTTGGATTGGGATCTTTTTCACTCAGTCGATCAAGCGCCTCTTGCCCTCGGCTTGCTGAGAACACGACCATCTGCCCCTTTGGTGGCTCAACTGCACTCAACCCCCTAGTGGCACCCACGCTACGTCCTTTGGATTTCAATGGGTTATTTCGGCATGCATCCACCATGACCAAGCTAAATGCTGGCTTGGCTTCGCTAATTTTGTCTATAAGCGCATTAAGTTCATAGGCCGTCTTTTCTACTTCGCTCTCGCTAGTGGCCTCTATATCTGTGGGCAGCAAATAGCTGCCCGCTTTGATTTGAACTCCGTGCCCAGCAAAGAAGACCACGACTTCGTCACCACCGGTGATGTTGGCAGCGAATACCTCAATGGCCTTGACCATGCCGCGGTAATTGAGATCTCTGTGAAGCTGGACAGTGAACCCCGCAGCCCTCAGCTCACGCGCCATTGCAGAGGCATCATTTCCAGCTTTTTGAAGTTTGCTCACAGCGGTGTATTGATCGTTACCCAATACCAAAGCAAGCCGTTTGGCATGTGCAGGCAGCGCAAGGCACACACCAGCCAAGAGCAAAATTAAAAACTTCTTCAATTCTCTGAACATAAAAATCACATGGCCAATTCAGGGTAGATTGTGCTGTTGCAATGAAGTCTAGTGCAAGAAAGATGGCAATTAACCTCCTCGCTGATGCAGTAAAAAAGCTGCCCAAGAGCAGCTTCAGTAGTGGCTTTACGCCACCAGTAGTGCTGTGCCCTTAGGGCTCATTTACCACCAGGAACCTTGCCTTCCACGCCCTTGACGTAGAACATAACGCCACCCAAGAACTTGTCGTCAGCGACAGCGTCTTTGGCCAACATTTCTTTACCGGCTTGGTCCACGATCGGGCCCTTCCAGATCGACAATGTGCCGTCTTTCAGACCGGCTTTGATTTCGGCGATTTTCTTTTGGGTGTCTTCTGGCACGTCAGCGGCCACGTTGACCATGTCGATCGCACCTTCTTTCACGCCCCACCAGGAAGCCTGATTACCGTTCCACTTGCCTTCCAGGGCTTCACCCACGGCCTTGACGTAGTAAGGTCCCCAGTTGATCACGGCCGAACCCAGGTGGGCCTTGGGGCCGTAGGCGGTCATGTCGGAATCCCAGCCAAAGGCGCGCTTGCCCATTTTCTCGGCGGTCTGCAGCACAGCCGAAGAATCAGTGTTTTGCATCAGCACGTCGGCACCGCCGTTGATCAGCGAGGTGGCGGCTTCGGTTTCTTTCGGTGGGTTGAACCAGTCGTTCACCCACACCACTTTGGTTTTAATCTTGGGGTTGACCGACTGTGCGCCCATGGTAAAGCTGTTGATGTTGCGAATCACTTCAGGAATCGGTTTAGAGGCGACAAAGCCCAAAATATTATTCTTAGTCATCTTGCCCGCAATCACGCCAGCCATGTACGCGCCTTCGTAGGTGCGGCTGTCGTAAGTGCGCATGTTCTCGGCGGTTTTGTAGCCGGTGGCGTGCTCAAACTTGACGCCCTTGTTGTCTGCAGCGACTTTGAGCATAGGCTCCATGTAGCCGAAAGTTGTGCCAAAAATCAGCTTGTTGCCCTGCCCAGTCATGTCACGAATCACACGTTCCGCATCTGCATTTTCAAGAACGTTCTCAACTACGCTGGTGACCACTTTGTCACCGAAGGCTTTTTCGATTTCCTTGCGGCCGTTGTCGTGCGCAAAGGTCCAGCCGCCGTCGCCCACAGGGCCGACGTACGCAAACGCGATCTTCAAAGGCTCGGGCTTGGCGGGCGCAGCAGCCGGAGCTTCAGCTTTGGGAGCTTCTTCTTTTTTGCCACAGCCGACCAGCGCGGCGGCGGCCACAGCGGTCAGGGCCACCATCTTGACGATGGAGCGCTTGGAGAGGTCTGTCATGTCAGTTCCTTTAGAACAGGGTTACGGAGGGTTGGGAAAAAAACAATTATGAACCGGGATAAAAGGGCTTGCCCAGCGAGGCTGGCATGTTCACGCGAATCCAGGTCGGGTTGCGCGAGATCAGGGCCAGCACCACGATGGTGGCAATGTAGGGCAGCGCCGTGAGCAACTGGCTGGGCACTTGCACACCCACGCCCTGTAAATGGAACTGCAGCATGGTCACGCCACCAAACAAGTAAGCCCCAAGCAATACGCGTGCCGGACGCCAGGTGGCAAAGGTGGTCAAGGCCAGCGCGATCCAGCCCTTGCCCGCCACCATGCCTTCGACCCACAGCGGGGTGTAGATCACCGAGATGTACGCCCCGGCGAGGCCACACAAGGCCCCCCCGGCCACCACCGCCGCCAGGCGAATGCGGCGCACCGGGTAACCCAAGGCGTGCGCCGAGGCCGGGGATTCGCCCACGGCGCGCAGCACCAAACCGGTGCGGCTGCGGTACAGGAACCAAATCAGGGCCAACACCAGCAGCATGGCACCGTACACCAGCGGGTGCTGTTTGAACAAAGCCGGTCCCACCAGCGGAATGTCGGCCAGATAAGACACCGCAAAATGGGGCCGGTCCGGCAGTTTTTCTTTCACATAGCCAATGCCGACAAAGGCCGAAAAACCCACGCCAAACAGACTCAACGCCAGGCCCGTGGCGTACTGGTTGGTGTTCAGCCAAATCACCAGCACCCCAAAAATGGCCGCCAGCAGCGCGCCCGCGCCCATGCCCGCAGCAAAGCCCAGCCAGTCGTTGCCGGTGTGCACCACGGCCGCAAAGCCGGCAATCGCCGCGCACAGCATCATGCCCTCGGCGCCCAGGTTCACCACCCCGGCTTTTTCATTGATCAGCAAACCCAAAGCGGCAATGGCCAGCACCGTACCCGCATTCAGCGTGGCTGCGATCAGCAATGCATAGGATTCCATCACATGCCTCCTCTCTTTGGCACTGAACTGTGGGCAGCCACCCAGCGCAAGCGGTAGGCCACCAGCGTGTCACACGCCAACAAGCAAAACAGCAGCAAACCCTGGAACACGCCGGTGATCGACTTGGGCAGCCCCAGGCGCGATTGCGCAAGTTCCCCTCCGATGTAAAACATGCTCATCAGCACCGCCGACAACACCATGCCCGCCGGGTGCAAGCGCCCGACAAAGGCCACGATGATGGCGGCAAAGCCATAGCCCGCAGGCACATAAGGCGTGAGCTGCCCGATGGGCCCGGCGACTTCCAAGGCGCCCGCCAAACCTGCCGCACCGCCCGAGGTGAGCAGCGCCACCCACAGCGCCTGGCGCGAAGAAAACCCCGCATAACGCGCCGCCGCCGGGGCCAGCCCGCCCACCTGCTGGGCAAAACCGGCTCGGGTGCGGAACAAGAACACCCACAACAAGCCCGCCCCCAGCAGCGCCAGCAACAAGCCCACGCTGACGCGCGAGCCGTCCATCAAGCGCGGGATTTGCGTGACCGACTCAAAGGTTTTGGACTGCGGGAAATTGAAACCCGCCGGGTCTTTCCAGGGGCCATAAACCAAATAGCTCAGGACCATGTCGGCCACATACACCAGCATCAGGCTAACCAAAATTTCGTTGGCGTTAAAACGGTCGCGCAGCAGCGCCGTGAGGCCTGCCCAAAACATGCCGCCCATCACCCCCGCCAGCAATACGGCCAGCACGATCCAGCGGCCCGTGTCTTTGTCCGCCAGCAGCGCCATGCCCCCGGCGCACACCGCGCCAATCACAAACTGCCCCTCGGCCCCGATGTTCCACACGTTGGAGCGGAAGCACACCGACAAGCCCAGCGCGATGATGAGCAAAGGCGTGGCCTTGACCATCAGCTCGCCCAAGGCATAGCCACTTTTGATGGGCTCCCAAAAGAACATTTGCAGCCCGCGCACCGGGTCTTTGCCCAGCGCCATGAACAGCGCCACACCCAGCAACACCGTCAGCACCAGCGCCAGCACGGGCGAGGCAAAAGTCCACAGGCGCGAGGCCTGGGGCCGCATTTCAAGCTTGAGCATGCTGCGCCTCCTGGCCTTGAACAGCAACGTCGGGCCACAGGCCACTCATCCAATCGCCAATAAGTGCCACCGTGGCCTCGACCCGCGCCACAGAAGGCGACAAACGGCCCTTGGCGATCACATGCATGCGGTCCGACAACTCGAACAATTCTTCCAACTCCTCACTCACCACCAGCACCGCGCAACCGGCGTCGCGCAGCGCCAAAATCTCGGCGCGAATTTGCGCCGCCGCGCCCACGTCGACGCCCCAAGTGGGTTGCGAGACGATGAGCAGCTTCGGGGTCGCGCTGATCTCGCGCCCCACAATGAACTTTTGCAAATTGCCGCCTGAGAGCGACTGCGCTGCGGCGTCAGGCCCCGACGCCTTGACCTTGAAGCGCTCGATGACGCCGCGCGCCTGTTCGGCCAGCGCGCCCGTGCGCACCCAGCCGCCCGCCCCCACGGCTTCGCTGCGGGTGAGCAGCAGGTTTTGCGACAGGCTGAGCGAGGGCACAGCGCCCCGCCCCAGCCGCTCTTCGGGCACAAAGTGCAGGCCCATTTGCCTGCGCGGCACCGGCCCCAGGGCCGCCACCGGATGGCCCAACAAGCTCACACTGGCCGCGCCGCACTGCACGCCTGCGCGAGTGTCTTCGCCCGACAAGGCCCACATCAATTCTTTTTGGCCATTGCCCGACACGCCCGCCAGGCCCACCACCTCGCCTGCACGCACCTGCAGATCAATGCCGTCCAGGTCCACCCCAAACGGGTCTTGGCGCGAGAGACTCAGGCACTTGACCGACAACACCACCGCACCCGGCTCGCGCGCCACATGCTGCAAAGCCGGGGGCTCGGCCCCGATCATCAAGCGGCTGAGGCTGGCGTTGGACTCTTCACGCGGATCGCACACGCCTGTCAGCTTGCCACCGCGCAGCACGGTGCAAGCGCTGCACAGCGCCCGAATTTCATGCAGCTTGTGCGAGATGTACAAAATGCTGACGCCCTGGCTGACCAGCTTGTGCAACACCACAAAGAGTTTCTCCACCGCTTGCGGCGTCAGCACCGAGGTCGGCTCGTCCAAAATCAAGAGCTTGGGCTCGGTCAACAAGGCGCGGATGATCTCCACCCGCTGCATCTCGCCCACACTCAAGGTGTGCACCGGGCGCTCGGGCTGCAGGTCCAGGCCGTACTCGCTGGCCTTGGCCACGATGCGCTCGGTCACCTCGGCCAGACTCAGGTTTTTGTCCAGCCCCAACCAAACGTTCTCGGCCACGGTGAGCGTGTCAAACAGGCTGAAGTGCTGAAACACCATGCTGATGCCCAATTTGCGCGCTTCTTGCGGGTTGCGGATTTGCACCGGCTGGCCATTAAAAAACACCTGCCCCTCGTCGGGCTTGACCGAGCCATAGATGATTTTCATCAACGTGGACTTGCCCGCGCCGTTTTCACCCAGCACGGCATGGGCCTGTCCCGGCATCACGGTGAGCGACACATCCTGGTTGGCCACCACGCCGGGGTAGCGTTTGGTGATGCCTTGCAGAGACAAAAGGGGGGGGGTCATGTCGGATGCGTTGGAGGATCTGAATAAGTGTCTTGCGAAGTCTGTGCCTCAACCGTGGACACCCCCTTGCAAGCCATGAGATTGCCGGACAATGTACCACTACGAACACCTCCTTTTTCCGGGTGTTTATCCCCGTATTGACCCCCACACTGCCCCACGACCGCCCTATGCGCCGCACCTCCCAACTGACCGAATGCCAAGCTTGGCGAGCCAGCTTACTTTGGTTCGCCGACCCGGCCCAGCCGAAAGCCTGCCACGACACCGACGGCCTGCTGGTCACCGCCCGCGAAGCCGACGGCATCGTGCGCATCCAGGCCATCGGCCCCTACAGCGAGTTGGCACCGCACTACCCCGACCTGCCCGTGACCCACTGGCCCGGCCTGTGCATCGCGCCCGGCTTTGTCGATCTGCACATCCATTACCCGCAAACCGATGTGATCGGTTCGCCCGCCGACGGCCTGCTGCCCTGGCTTACGCACTACACCTTTCCGCACGAAAAGCAGTTTTCAGAGCCCGCCTACGCCCATGAAGTGACCGCATTTTTCATTGACGAACTGATGCGCCACGGCGTGACCACCGCCCTGTGCTTTGCCACCGCCCACCCCGAATCGGTGGATGTGTTCATGGCCGAGGCGCAAAAGCGTCACCTGCGCATGGTCACCGGCAAGGTGCTGCAAGACCGCCACAGCCCCGACGGCCTGCGCGACACCGACACGAACATGAGCTTGCGCCAGACCGAAGCACTGATCCGCCGCTGGCACGGCGTGGACCGCTTGGGCTACGCCATCACCCCCCGCTTTGCCCCCACCAGCACACAGGCCCAGTTGCACGGCGCGGGCGAGATCGCACAGCAGTTCCCCGATGTGTGGGTCCAATCGCATGTGGCCGAAAACCTCGACGAGATCCGCTGGGTGCATGAACTGTTTCCCGAGGCGCGCAGTTATCTGGACGTGTACGACCGCGCAGGCCTGCTGCGCCAGCGCTCGGTCTACGCGCATTGCATCTACCTGGACGAGACCGACCGCCGTCGCATGGCTGAGGTGGGCGCGACAGCCGCCGTGAGCCCCACCAGCAACCTGTTTCTGGGCAGCGGCTTTTTTGACTACGCGGCATCTGATGCGACAGGTCTGCGCTACGGTCTGGCCAGCGACGTGGGCGGCGGCACCAGCTTCAGCCCCTTTCACACCATGCATGCGGCCTACACCGTGGCCCGCCAAAGTGTGGAAAGGCAGGGCGTGGGCCGCCCCGGCATCAGCCTCTTGCCCGAGCACCTGTGGTGGCAGCACACGGCGGGGGCCGCCAGCGCACTGGACCTGAGCGGCCAAGTGGGCAACCTGCTGCCCGGCTGCGAAGCCGACTTTGTGGTGCTCAACCCCCAAGCCACGCCCTTGCTGGCCCGTCGCACCGCACAAACCGAGACGCTGGCCGAATGGCTGTTTGCGATGATCGTGCTGGGCGATGAACGGCTGATTGCGCACACGGTGGTGCAGGGGCAACCCGTGAATATCCATCGGTAGGTCGGCGGCTTTAGCCCCGACAAATGCTGGCGGTCCACTTTGTCGGGGCTGAAGCCACCGACCTACAAAAAAGCATGCTTGAGCTGACCGACAATTGGGCATGACCTCGAATGAAGCGCACCCCATCATTGACCTCTACGCATCCCAGCGCGCGTCTGTGCGCCGAGGCATTGAGCAACTCCAACAGCGCCTGCAAGCCACTGGCCACGACTTCAGAGAGCCGCCACCCGAGCCCACATCTTGCTACGGGCGCGGCTGCAATGGCTGTGTGTGGGAGAGCTACGACGCCGCGCTGCTGTTCTGGTACGAGGACGCTGGGACTTTGATGGCTGGGCACTGAACACCCCAGCTCTTTGGGTCATCTAATTCAGCGATTCCAACAAGGCCGAGCGCAACTGCCGCTTGAGCAGCTTGCCATTGGGGTTGCGTGGGAGGGGCACCGGGCTCAGCGTCAAATGTTCTGGCACTTTGTAGTCGGCCAGGCGCTCGGCACAAAAAGCCTTCAGCTCCAGCACGTCCAGTTCCTTGCGATGGGTATGCACATACGCGTGCACACGCTCCCCCAGAACGGGGCAAGGCACCCCCACAACCGCGGCTTCAATGACGCCGGGTATTTGCAAGAGCACATTCTCGACTTCGGTGCTGAAGACTTTGTAGCCACCCCGGTTGATCATGTCTTTTTTGCGGTCCAGCACACGCACATAGCCCTCAGCATCGACTGTCCCCAGATCACCCGAATGCCACCAGCCCGCCGTGAACTCTCGGGCTGTAGCGGCAGGATCATTCCAGTAACCCTTGACCACCATGGGGCCACTGATCCACAGCTCGCCCACTTCGCCCGCAGGCAATTCATGGCCCTGCTCGTCCATGACGATCACAGCGGCACAGGGCAAAGGGGCACCCACTGTGTCGGCATGGGCGCGGGTCTGGCCAATGGGCATCAGGGTCGTGGGCGATGTGGTTTCGGTGGCACCGTAGGCATTGAGCAATTGCAGGTGCGGCAAGCACTGCGCCATGTCGTCGATGGTGGAGGTGGGCATGGGCGCACCCCCAAAGCCGCCGATGCGCCAGTGTGACAGGTCAAACTCGGCAAAGCGGGGCTCCAGCAGCAGGAGTTTGTACATCGCCGGCACCATCAGGGTGTGGGTCATCCCCTCCCTCGCAGCCAAGCGTAAAAAAAGTTCGGGCTTGAAGACGGGTAGCACCAAGAGTGCAGCTCCGGTCGCCATGACCGTCATCACATTGGCAATCAGTCCGGTCACATGCGTCACCGGCACCGCCAGCATCGAACGGTCGAACTCGGTCAATGACATGCAACTGATGAAATGCTGAACCGAATGCAGCACGTTGAAATGCGTCAGCATCGCCCCTTTGGGCCGCCCGGTCGTGCCAGAGGTGTAGAGGATGATCGCCGTGTCCTCCTCTTGCACAGGCTGCACATGCTTGCACGCTGGCTCGCCCAGCAGCTCATCAAACCCACGGTGAAGGCGATGGGCAGCCTGGCCTATTCCCGCTGGAGGGCCTTTGCTGCACCCCAAGGCCGACTGCACATCCACCCAGACTGCCCACTGCAGTTCGGGCGCCTCCGAAGGGCCCGGCAAACGCTCGACCAAATCAGCGTCACACACCAGACCGCGAGCGCCGCAGTGCTGCACGATCCAGGCCAGTCCTTCTTTTTGCTCGCGCGGCCCCACAGCCACGGCAATGACGCCAAGCCGCTGCAAGGCCATCAACGCCACGACAAAGCTGGGGTGGTTGCTTTGGTACAGAACCACCCGATCACCAGGTTGCAGGCCCAACTTCAGAAATCCACTGGCAGCACGGGCTGAAAGTTCGGCCAACTCACGCCAAGTCCAGCGCTGGTTTTCGCAGACCAGCGCAAGGCGTTCACCGTGCTTGGCCACTGTCGCCTCCAAAAGGCCATGCAGGCTGTCCGCACGGTCAACAAAGCAAGGCAGTACGCGGTCGCCAAAATGGGCTTCCTGGCGCCGAGCCGGGATTGAAACCCCGCGCCAAGGGTCTGATTCGCTCAATACACCCGCTTGTGCAATGGCAGCGTGGATCACGCCACCGCGCTCCGAGGTGCCGCATTTGCCCCGCGTTCAATCACCACCTCTTGGTCGAGCATAGAGGCCGCGTGATTGAGCTCTGATTGCGCAATCACCACCGTCATTTCTTTGCCTCGCAGACCAAAAATCACGTCCGACAGGCGTTGCGACAAAGCAGGTGCCACGCCTTCAAACGGTTCGTCCAGCAACAACAGCTTGGTACCGACTGCCAGAGCGCGGGCCAGAGCTACAAGCTTCTGCTGGCCCCCCGAGAGCAGCAATGCACGCCTGTCCTTCATTTCCTTGAGCTCAGGCAGCACCTCGTAAACCATCGCAAGGCGCGCATCGGGCTGCAGTTGGGCCGAGACCCAGACGGGAATCAGGATGTTCTCTTCCACCGTGAGTTCAGGCACCAGGCCCCGGTCTTCCGGCATGTACCCAATGCCCAATGCCGCACGCGCATGGGTCGGCATAGCGGCCAGGTCTTGGCCGTTCCACATCAACTGCCCCGCCGTGGGCTTGAGGTGACCCATGACGGTGCGCAACAAAGTGGTCTTGCCAGCCCCGTTGCGCCCCACCAGACCCACCATCTGGCCCACAGACACGTTCAGCGAAAAGTGACGAAGGGCTTGAACAGACTGGATGGTGACATTCACCGAATCAATTTTCAGCATTTCAGTGCCCCTGCTTGAGTGAACCCGTGACATACCGCTGGACCTGCGGATCGTCCAAAACTTTCGAAGGCAGGTCATCGGCAATCACGCGACCGCTGTAGAAAGCGATCACACGGTCCGAATAATGGGTGACGATCTCCATATCGTGCTCAACAAACAGCACGGTCACGTTTTCGCTGGCAAGGGCCGCGCTGATGGTGTCCATCATCGGGAATTTTTCATCCACAGAAACGCCACTGGTCGGCTCATCGAGCAACAAGAGCTTGGGGCTTCCGGTGAGCGCCATGGCAATGTCCAGCAGCTTGCGCACGCCCCCTGGCAACTCTGACACCCGACGGTACGCATGTTCCTCAAGACTGAACTTGGACAGCATCGCCATGGCCCGATCGATCCGGTCGGAAGCATGCGCAGGACGCCAAAACGATTGTTGACCGTCGTTGCAGGCAGCAGCCACCAGCATGTTGTCCAAGGCGCTCATGTCCAGTGCCAATTGCGGAATCTGGAACGAGCGCGCAACACCCATGCCATTGATCAGCCTGGGCCCCAGGCCCGCAATGGGCTGACCATCGAGTTCGATCGTGCCGGCGTCGGGCTTGAGATAACCGGTCACCATGTTCACGAACGTGGTCTTTCCTGCGCCGTTGCTGCCAATCAGGCTGACCCGCTGGCCGGTGGGGATTTCAATATTGACGTTGTCAGCAGCCGTCACGGCACCAAAGGATTTCATCAGGCCTCGGGCAGACAGCATGGTGCGGGTTTGGGCTGTCGTCATGATTGATCTCCTTCCTGTTTAGCGCTCTGCTTGTTCTTCCTTTTGATCCAAAGGCTGCCCAGCCCCAAGGGGAGAAAGCGGATCACGACCAACAAGAAAAGCCCCATGGCCAGCTGCCAAGTGTTGGGGAAATACAGGTTCGAGAACGAACGCACCACCTCCACCACGAAAGAGCCCACAAACACCGCCAACATGCTGTGGTGGCCCGCCAAAATCGCCACAAAGACAAACTCGCCCGACGTCGTCCAATAAGCGAAGTTAGGCTCGATGTGGCCCAGTGACATCAGGGTCAAGGCACCACCCACGCCGCCCAAGAACGATGCCAGCAGGTAATTGGTGGCCACCGCCTGTGAGACCGAAGCGCCCAGGTACTCGACCCTCAACTCATTTTCACGAATCGCCAGCGAAACCAGACCGCGCACAGAGTCCACGTAGATGCGGGCCAGGGTGGCCAGCACACCCACCACCAGAACAGCCACGCTGTACAGCACCCAGTTCGACTGCTCCGATGCAATGCTTTGACCAAACAGGGTGGGTCGGCTGACGTTGAAGCCATCCGAGCCCCCCAGCGCTTCGGTCTTGACCAAAATGCCGTACAGAACCATGGAAATGGCCAGCGTCAGCATGGCGAAGAAAATACCCCGATAACGCGACAACAAGGGTGCAAACGGCAGCGCACACAACACCGCCGCACCACCGCCAACCAAGACCATCAAAAAGGCATCGGTGATGCCCAAATGGTTGGCGGCCATGGCGCTGGCGTAACCACCCAAGGCAAAAACGAAGCCCTGACCGAACGACACCACGCCCACCCGCATCAGCAGCACGATGCCCAGGGACACCAGACCGTGCGAGAGCGCCATCGTCGAGAGAAAGAGCAACCACTTGGGCATCACCAACCCGCCCGCAAGAAACAGCACGGTCAGCAAAAATCCGGTGAGGAGTGTTTTTTTCAAGCTGTTGGTCATCAGATTTTCCTCGCTTGGGTGCGCTGAAAGAGACCCTCGGGTCGGAACATCAGCACCACGGCCATGGCAATGTAGATGCTGAAAAGCTCTGCCGCAGGCCAGGTGTGCACCGCGAGCGCACGGGCAAGTCCCACGATCACAGCCCCAATGGCCGCCCCCTCGATACTGCCGAGTCCACCAATGATGACCACCGCGAACGAGACAATGATCACGCCGGAGGCCAGCCCTGGCTGAACAGAGATCATTGGCGACGTCATGGCTCCGGCCAATGAAGCCAAAAAGATTCCGAACATGAATGCCAGCGTGCAAACCCGCGCCACGTTGATGCCCATGCTGGCCGCGATCTCATTGCTGTGGATCACCGCCAGAACGATCTTGCCGGTACGGGTGCGGTTCAGCCCCCACCAAACACCCAGGCCACAAACAATCGCAAAGCCAATCAGGATGAAGTCGTAGCCCACATAGGACATGAGACCGATGTCGAGCACACCGAACAACATGTAGGGCTCTGTCACGTAATAGGGCACCGCCCCCCAGATCAACTTGGTCACATCTTCCAGGATCAGGAACAGCGCATAGGTGACCAGCACCAGCAACACTTCATCGCGCCCATAAAAAGAACGCAGCAACACCCGCTCGACCAAAGGGGCCAAAAAAAGAGAGACCGCCAAAGCCGCCAGCAGCATGAACAGCAGGGACCAAGCTGGCGACATGCCAGCGCCCACAGACCAAGCGACAAACGAAGCCGTGACGTAAGCCCCGACCGCATAGAAGCTGCCATGCGCAATGTTCAGGATTTTGAGGACGCCAAAAATCAGCGTCAGCCCCAAAGCCACGATGAAGAGCCAGGAGGCATAAATGATGCCGTCAAAAAGAATGGTGAGTGCAAGCATATGGGATTCCGCCCCAGGTGGAGGATCGCTGAAAACGGGGCCGGCACCCTAGGTGCCGGCAGGGACAACTCACGCGTCAGTTCGTGCCCCTTTGCGAACAAAGGGGCACAACGCTGACGAATGCGCAAAGTCGTTGATCGACTCAGATCAGCACTTGGCGCCCTTGAAGCCGCTTTTGATCCAGTCTTCGGTTTTCATGTTGGCAGGTGGATTCACGCACTCGGCTGGGAATCGCATGATGTCCACCAGATCAACCCGCTTCTTTTCAGGGTTGAACTTGGTGCGACCAATCGCCGTGTCCTGAATCGCCTGATGGCCCTTGCCATTGACCATGCGGATCATTCCAGCAGGCGACTCCCACGACAGGCCTCGCATGGCGGCAGCCAGTTGCTCGTGATTGGGTTTCTTGCCGCCGTTGGCCGCCATGGCCTTTTCAACTGCCAGCTTCAAACCCATCAGGCCTTGGGCCATGCGGTAGGGGGCCTGCACGGGAATCACCTTCTCGCGGTCCTCGTACAACTTGAACCACCAGCGGTTCAGCGGTGTGTCAGGCGACATCAAACCGTAAGCACCACGAGCCCCCAAAATCACGCCATCGGGCATCTTGTTGCCCAAACCCGGCAGCACATGGTCACCCGCAGACAAGATCAGCTGCGAGCGACGCATCACACCGCGCGGAGCCGCTTGCAAAATGAATGACTGCAGATCGCCACCCCACAAACTGGAGTGCGTGACGGTGGCCGGTGAGGACAGCAAAGAAGAGATTTCGGTGCCGTACTGGCCTGCACCGAACTTGGGCCGAAGGTCCTGCCCCGTCTTGGATTGCGGGAACAGTTGCTCGGCTGTCAGCTGGAAATCTTTGAGCGAATCGTGCCCCCAAGCATAGTCTTGGTTGATGTAGTTGATGGAGTCGACTTTGACGTTTTTGGCCTTGAGGTAAAGGCCAAGCGACACGTTGTCCATGGCCGCGTGCGCTGCGGTGCGGAACACGTAGCTGTAATCGCGCTCTTCAAAAATGCGAGGTGTTCCGCAGTCGTAGAGGATCAGAAAACGCTTCATTTCCTCGGCCACAGGAGCCACAGCCAGACAGTCGCCTGATCCCACGTAACCCACCACAGCATCCACCTTCTCGCGGTCATACAGGTTGCGCATTTCCTGCACCTGCTTGGTCGCACCTCCGGCTTCATCGACGTAGATGGCTTCGATCTTCATGCCGCCAAAGCCCTTGGCGTTGTAGGGCGCAGGGGCCTGACCGTTGTTGAAGGCTTCGACCAACAACTTGGCACCATTGACCGCCGGAATGCCGAAGCTGTCCGCCGCCTGCCCCGAGAGAAAGCTCACAATTCCGACGCGAAATGTTTCCTGAGCCTGCGCTTGACTGGACAAACCAGCACCAAGCAACATGGCCGCACCGACCGCTGACAACTTCACCAACAGTTTGTTTCGTTTCATCACTTGTCTCCTAGATTTTTGAACTGTCCGCACACCCCTGAGCCGATATGCCAACAGTGCGCATCGATCAGGTTCAAACGCACCCAATGCATTCATTGAGCAGCACCTTGAGTCTTCCACTTTTCAGCCAAGCGACTCATGGCAAAAGCATCCTATCGGCGGGCATTGGCAACTCTTGTCCCAGCAGAGACACACATGAAAACCCTAATGACCGGGGCGAAGATAGGCTCTATCAGCGCGACAAACGACTGGGATTCAAGTCTAAAAAATGGCCCTGTCAAGTGCAAGCGACCAGACCACCAACACCCACTCACGATGAACTGCATGCCGTTTTGCCGGAAGCAAAACTGGGGATAAATGCAATGACTCATCGGTTTCAGGCGCTCAACTTCATTTCCCTGCCAGCGCCGCCGCCATATCCGCCCCCGAAGGCCGCACCAGCCGCCCCACCTCCTTGCCATCGCGCAACAAAACCAGTGTGGGCCACAGCTTGACGCGGTAGCTGCGGCCCAAAGGGCGGCCGGGGCCGTCTTCGACTTTGCAGTGCTGCCAGTGCGGCTGCAGGGACAAAGCCTGCGCGATCAAGGGCTGCGCAGCGCGGCAGTGGCCGCACCACTCGGTGCCAAATTCCAGCAGGGTCAGGCCCTGCCAGGCGTGCACATCGGCCAGACTGGGGGCTTCGATGGCGCTCAAATAAGGTTTGAAAGTGCTCATGGTGTGGGGCTGCGGGTGCTGAACAATTGGTCCACGATGACACGCAACCACTGCAGGCACGGGTCTTTGTCAAAGCGCTGACTCCAGTGCATGGACACGGTGAAATCGCGCAAGGGCAAATCGGGCTCAATGATGGCCAGCGCGCCGGCCTGCGCAAAGCCTTGTGCAAAATTGCGCGGCATGAGCACCGCCAGATCGCTGCTGCGCACGATGCCAGGCAGTGACAAGAAATGGCTCACCGTCAGGCGCAGGCGGTGTTGCCAATGCATCAGCTCCAAAATACGCAGGGTGTCGGCGTGCGTGCGAACGGCAGCAAATTCCAGCTCGGCCAACAAGGCGTGCGTTGCATCGGCAGACGCCCCAGCTTTTTTTGGCAACTGGCCCCATCGCTTGGCCACCGGGTGGCCCTGGCGCATCAGCACCACATAGCGGTCGCTCAGCAAGGGCTGCTGCAAAGTGTCGACCACCTCGGGCAAGAAACCGATCGCCAGGTCCAACTGGCCGCTGTCCAAGGCCGCCCCAATTTGATGGTGCGGCACAGGCCTGGCCTCGAGCCGCATGCCCGGCGCCAGGCGCTGCAAGGCCAGCACCAGCTCTGGTAAAAAACGCGCTTCGCCAATGTCGCTCAGGTGCACGCGCAGCACACGCACTGAACGCTGCGGGTCAAACACCTGTGACGCATTCAGCGCCTCTTCGATCGTGGCCAAGGCCATTTGCACCCCCTGCGCCAGCCGGTCGGCACGCGGCGTGGGCCGCACGCCCGAGCCGCTGCGCTCAAACAAGGCATCGCCCAACACGGCCCGCAAACGCGCCAGCCCTTGGCTGGCCGCAGGTTGCGACATGCCCAGCTGCTGAGCGGCCAGGCTCACGCTGCGGCAGCGCCAAACGGCATCAAACAAGCGCAAGAGGTTCAAATCCAAGTCTTTGATATTCATTCAATGCATGCCAATTTTTAAAACATTTAATCAGCTTATACAAAACCACATTCTCCTGCTTCAAAATCTGAACCACAGGAACCACCTGCCCATTCGGCCACACCACGGCAATGCGCACCCCGTCCTGTCACAAGGGCAACCGCCAGGCCCCTGGATGCAGCCCATACTGGCAATCATTTGACATGGAGATCCTTTCATGTGCCTTTTGAAAACCGACAAGATGATCGCCCGCAAAGACCAACATGTGGGCTGGATCACCTTCAACAACCCGGCCCGCCACAACGCCGTGTCACTGGAGATGTGGCAGGGACTGGCAGACATTGCAAACGACTTTGCGCGCGATGACGACATTCGCGTGGTGGTGGTGCATGGCGCAGGCGATAAAGCTTTTATTTCGGGCGCTGACATCTCGGAGTTTGCCGAGCAACGTGACTCGGCGCAGGCCACCCGCCATTACGACGAAGTGGCCGAACGAGGCACGCAGGCCCTGAAAAAACTCAACAAACCCACCTTGGCCATGATTCAGGGCTATTGCATCGGAGGTGGCGTGGGCGTGGCTTTGAACTGTGATATTCGCATTGCGGCCGACAACGCGCGATTTGCGGTGCCCGCAGCCAAACTGGGGCTGGGCTACGAATTCGATGGCGTGCGCAAACTGGTGGACGTGGTGGGTCCGTCGTTTGCGCAAGAAATCTTTTTTACCGCGCGTCAATTCAGTGCCGTGGAGGCGCAAAGCATGGGCTTGATCAACCGCATGGTGCCCAAAGATGAATTGCTCGGCTTTGTACAGCACTATGCCGACACCATTGCGGCCAATGCGCCCATGACCGTGGCGTCCATCAAAACCATTGTGGGCGAAATCGTCAAAGACGAAGCTTTGCGCAATCTGGCCCTGTGCGACGAATTGGTGGCGCAGTGCTTCAACAGCGCCGACTTCACCGAAGGCCGTACCGCCTTCATGGAAAAACGCAAGCCGGTGTTCACTGGCCGCTGAAACTTTCTAGCCGATTCACGAAAGCCCTCCTATGAAACTGCCCTTGTCTGACCTGCGTGTTCTGGATTTGACCAACGTTCTGGCTGGCCCTTACTGCAGCATGGTCCTGGCGGACATGGGGGCCGATGTCATCAAACTCGAAAACGCCGACAAAGGCGACACCTCTCGCCAATTTGAGCCCCAGGTCAATGGCGAGTCGTATTGTTTTGCGGTGCTCAACCGCAACAAACAAAGCATCGCCCTGAACCTGAAAGACCCAGCTGCTCTCAAGATCGCCCACCAGTTGGCTGCACAGGCCGACATCGTGATGGAAAACTTCCGACCCGGTGTGGTCAAGCGCATGGGGCTGGACTACGAGAGCATTCGCGCGCACAACCCGGGTGTGATTTACGCGTCCATGTCGGGCTTTGGCCAGACCGGACCCTATGGCCAAAAAGGCGGCTACGACATCATTGCGCAAGGCATGTCGGGCATCATGATGATGACCGGCGAGCCCGGCGGCCGCCCAGCCAAAGTGGGCATTGCCATGAACGACATTGCCAGCGGCGTCACCGCCCTGTCGGGGATTTTGGGTGCCCTGATCGGCAAGCTGCGTTTTGGCGAAGGCCAGTACCTGGAGACCTCTTTGCTGGAAGCTGGGCTGGCCTGGACCCCTTGGGAATTCGGGGCATTTTTTGGCTCGGGCGAAATCCCCACCGCCACAGGCACACGGCACAGACGCTCTGCACCCTACCAAGCCTATCGCACACAAGACGGGTATGTGACCGTGGGGGCAGGCACGCACAAAATGTGGGTGGCTTTTTGTGAAAAAGTCCTCGCCCAACCCGACTGGCTTGAACGCCCGGACTACCGCACACAGGCCCTGCGGGTCAAGCATGTGGATGCGCTAGAACGCGACATTGAATCGGTCACCACGCAACAAACGACGGCCCACTGGGTGGCGCTGCTGGATGCCGTGGGCATCCCTGGCGGTCCGGTTTTTGGGTACGAGCAAACCCTGAAAGACCCCCATGTCCTGGCCCGGAAAATGGTGCATGACATCGATCACCCCATCATTGGCCCGATGAAGACCTTGGGTTTGCCCATCAAATCCAGTGGTGCACTGGGCAGCATTCGCACGCCGGCGCCTTGGCTGGGCCAACACACAGCTTCGGTGCTGGCCCAACTTGGCTATTCAGCCCAAGACACCGAGGCTTTGTTCCAGCAAGGCGCGGTGTTTGATCAGCACCGCGACAAGGCGCGACCCCAAGCCTGAAGTCAGCGCGCATGCCGAAGGCCAAACCCGCCCATTCAACTGTCCATGGTGATTTTGGCGCGGCGAATCACATCGCCCCACTTCAGGTTGTCCAGCCGCATTTGCTCACTGATTTGGGCCAGGGGCATGCGTCCGATTTCCTCCACACCTGTCTTGCGCAAAGCCTGAATCACCTCAGGGTCATCCAGCGTGGCGCGAAAGGCTGAGCGCAAGCGGTCCAGGGCTTCGGCAGGCACACCGGCGTTGGTCACAAAACAATTCCAGGGTTTTTCATCAAAGCCCTCAAACCCTTGCTCGGCAATGGTAGGGACATCGGGCATGGTGCTTGAACGCTTGCCGGTGGACACAGCCAAAGCACGGAAGCGACCTGTTTGGATGTGCGGCATGGCCGGCCCCAAGGTTGAAACGGCCAAGTCCACCTGCCCGCCCAACAAATCGGCGATGTACTGAGCAGCCCCCTTGTAGGGCACATGGTTCATGGAGATGCCTGCGCGTTGCTTGAAGATTTCGGCAATCAAGTGGTGCGGTGAACCCACCCCGGCGCTGGCGCAATTGAGTTTGTTGGGGTTGGCTTTGGCAAAGGCAATCAGTTCTTGCAGATTGCGAACAGGCACAGAAGGGTGGGCCACCAACACAAATGGCAAGTCGCCCAAATGGACCAAAGGCGTGAAGGATTTGAGCGGGTCATAAGACACTTTGCGCATGTTGGGCACGTAGGCAAAAGCGGTGCTGTCAATCAAATGCACGGTGTAGCCATCGGCGGGCGCTTTGGCGGCAGCATCAGCGCCAATGGTGGTGCTGGCACCGGGCTTGTAATCCATCACGATGGGTTGCCCCAACAATTTTTCGGCCTTGCCCGCCACAATTCGAGCCCACTGGTCAGCACCGCCGCCTGCCGGGTAGGGCACGATCATTTTGATCGGCTTTTCAGGGAATGGCCCGGCCCATGCACGGCCCATCACACCCAGCGAAGCGGCACCCAGGCCGGCCCATTGAATCCACTGTCGTCTGCTGCTCATGTCTCGACTCCTGTTGGTTGGGGGATGCCGCATGGTGGCGTCTGACAGCGGGGTCTGCTGTAACCAAGATGACTGGCCACATCTCATATCTTTGGCGCATGAACGTTATTCATTCCATTGAATAAACTTATAAGTAAGATGGCCCACAGAGAATGTCTATGGACTGCAACAACGCAAGGAGCGCACTTTGGAAGTTTCATTTCACGAAGAAATCAAGGCCCTGCGCATGGGCACAGGCGAAGTCTTTCATGGCGAAGGCATTTTGGCCATCACCAAGGGGCTGCTGCAGTCGGGCGTGAGCTATGTGGGCGGCTACCAAGGCGCGCCGGTCTCGCACCTGCTCGATGTGATGGTGCAGGCCAGACCCTACATGGACGAGCTGGGTGTGCATGTGGAGGCCTGCTCCAACGAAGCCTCCGCCGCCGCCATGCTGGGCGCGTCCATCCATTACCCGATTCGCGGCGCGGTGACCTGGAAGTCGATTGTCGGCACCAACGTGGCGGCCGATGCGCTGTCCAATCTGTCATCCCCCGGCGTGACCGGGGGCGTGCTGATCGTGGTGGGCGAAGACTATGGCGAAGGCGCCAGCGTGATCCAGGAGCGCACGCACGCCTATGCGCTCAAGTCGGGCATGTGCCTGCTGGACCCGCGGCCCGAACTGGGCCAGATGGTCAACATGGTGGAGCACGGTTTCAGGCTGTCCGAAGCGTCCAACATGCCGGTGATGATGGAGCTGCGCATCCGCGCTTGCCATGTGCGCGGCCAGTTTGTGGCCAAAGACAACCAGGCCCCCCAGCTGTCCAAAAAACACTTGATGGACGAACCCGCAGGCTTCAACTACATGCGCCTGGCGCACCCACCGGTGACCTTTGCACAAGAAAAGCGCAAAGTCGAACACCGCCTGCCCGCCGCCCGCCAATACATCACCGAGCAGCGCCTGAACGAGCACTTTGAAGGCAACACCCACCGCCACCTGGGCCTGATCGTGCAAGGCGGTTTGTACAACACGCTGATGCGCACCCTGCAGCAGTTCGACCTGGCCGACGCCTTTGGCGTGTCCAGCCTGTCGGTGTTGGTGCTCAACGTCACGTATCCGCTGGTGCCCGATGAATTGGTGAATTTTTGCAAGGACAAGTCGGCCGTGCTGTTGCTCGAAGAAGGCCAGCCCGAATACATCGAGCAAGAACTCGCCCTGATGCTGCGCCGCTTGGACTTGCAAACCCCGCTGCATGGCAAAGACATGCTGCCCTCGGGCGGCGAATACACCGCCGAAGTCATGGCCCAGGGCATGCTGAAATTTTTGGACCGCCACCAAGCGGACGCTGTGCCCGAGGCCACGCGGCAATGGCTGGCCACCAATGGCGAGCGCCGCCAGCAAGTGCAAACCCTGCTGGGCAGCCCGGTGCCAGCGCGGCCACCGAGCATGTGCATTGGCTGCCCTGAGCGGCCGGTTTTTTCTGCGCTCAAATTGGCCCAACTTGACGTGGGTCCGGTGCACATTGCGGGTGACATCGGCTGCCATGCGCTGGCCACCTTCGAGCCGTTTTCCTTTGGTCACTCCATCTTGGGCTATGGCATGAGCCTGGCCAGCCGGGCAGGTGTATCGCCGCTCATGAAGCGGCGCGTGCTGTCGGTCATGGGCGATGGCGGTTTTTGGCACAACGGCTTGCTGACCGGCGTGCAAAGCGCGCTGTTCAATGGCGACGACGCGGTGTTGCTGATCTTCAAGAACGGCTACACCTCGGCCACCGGCACGCAAGACATCATCAACACGCCGACCGACATCGCCAAAGAACTGGCGGGTGACAAACGCCAAAGCATGGTGCACACCAACCAGACCATCGAGTCCACCCTCAAAGGCCTGGGCGTGCAATGGCTGCGCACGGTGAACACTTACGAAGTCAGCCAGATGCAGGCCACGCTGACCGAGGCCTTCACCACCGAATTCCAGGGACTGAAGGTGATCGTGGCCGAAGGCGAATGCCAGCTCGAGCGCCAGCGCCGCATCAAGCCCTGGCTGGCCTCGCTGCTGTCCAAAGGTGAGCGGGTCGAACGCGTGAAATACGGCGTAGACGAGGACGTGTGCAACGGCGACCACGCCTGCATCCGCCTGTCGGGTTGCCCTACCCTCACGCTCAAGGACAACCCCGACCCGCTGAAGGTGGACCCGGTGGCCACTGTGATCGATGGCTGCGTGGGCTGCGGACTGTGCGGCGAAAACGCACATGCGGCCACTTTGTGTCCGTCGTTTTACCGCGCCGAAGTGGTGCAAAACCCCAAGCTGCACGAGCGCCTGTGGGCCCGTTGGCAAGGCTTGGCCACACGTTGGCTGCAACCCGCTTGATCCGCTGAAACGCCAGAGAGAGAAACCATGACCCAACCCATTTCCATCTTGCTCTGCGCCCTGGGCGGCGAAGGCGGCGGCGTGCTGGCCGACTGGCTGGTCGATGTGGCACGCCACGCGGGCTATCCGGCGCAAGCCACCTCCATTCCCGGCGTGGCGCAGCGCACCGGGGCCACCACCTATTACCTCGAGGTCTACCCCCTGCCCCACAGCCAGCTGCAAGGCCGCTTGCCAGTGCTGGGCCTGAACCCGCTGCCTGGGCGGCTCGATGCGCTGGTGTCTTCAGAGTTGCTGGAAACCGCGCGCCAGATCGGCAACGGCCTGGCTTCAGCCGACCGCACCTTGGTCATCAGCGCCTCATCGCGAGCGCTGACCACCGCCGAAAAAATGACCATGGGCGATGGCCGCCGCCCCGAAGGCCCGCTGCTCGATGTGGTGGCCGCGCACAGCCTGCGACACCATGTGATGGACATGGCACGCCTGTGCCAGGAAAGCGGCACCCTGGTCAGCGCCGTCATGTTGGGCGCGATGGCAGGCAGCGGATTGCTGCCCTTCACGCGGTCGCATTACGAGGCCGTGTTGGCAGGCCCTGGCAAGGCGGCTCAAGCCAGCCTGCGCGGCTTTGCCTCGGCTTTTGACTTGGTGACGCGCCAGCGCGAACAGGCGCAATATGTGGAGCAGGTGATGAAGCCAGCGGCCCCTGCTCAGGTGGCTTCGGCCGTTTTGCCCGACGCTGTCGCGGCCCAGTTTCCCACCGTGCTGCACCCTCTGATGGGCTTGGCGCACCAGCGCTTGGTGGAATACCAAGGCCCGGCTTATGCCCGCCTGTATGTGCAGCGGCTCGGCCGCTTGCTGGAGGCTGAATCCGCGTCAGCCGACGCCACCCACACCGTGACCGCCGAGGCCACCCGCTGGCTGGCCCTGTGGATGGCGTTTGACGACATCATCCGCGTGGCCGACCTGAAAAGCCGCGCCAGCCGCTGGGAACGCGTGACGCAAGAAGTCAAAGCCAAAGAGGGCGATGTGCTCAAGGTGTACGACCACTTCAAACCCGGCGTACCCGAGCTGGCCGCCCTGTTACCGCAGAGCCTGGCCAACCGGCTGCTGCGCTGGGACCGCGCCCGCGTAGCCAATGGCAAAGCGCCTTGGTCCATGCCGCTCAAGGTGGCACGCCATGCACTGTGGGGCATGGCCAGCTTGCGCTTTTTGGCCAGCTTGCGCGTGCTGCGCCCGCTGGGCAGCCGCTATCAGACCGAGCAAGCACTGATCGAAGAATGGCTGCACGGCATCGAAACCGCCACACACCAGTCCCCTGCGCTGGGTTTGGAACTGGCACGCTGCGGCCAACTCATCAAAGGGTATGGCAGCACCAACGAGCGCGGCAAGGACAACCTGCTGCACATCCTGCGCCATGTGTGCGGCGCGGCTTCGGCCGTGCCTTTGGCTGAGCAAGCCGCTGCCGTGGCCCGCATCCGCCACGCGGCCCTGCAAGACGAGGCGGGTCAGGCGCTGGACCAGGCCTTGCTGCAACACGGTGCACCGGCGCGTCCGGTCAAGGAACAACCCGTGTTGTGGATGAAAAATCCGCGGCTGCAAAAATCCTAAGGCTACAACAGGCTCAAACCCCAGCCAGCTCGCGCAAAGCTTGAGGGTTGGGCAGGCCCAACACCCGGCCGCCACCGCTGATGAGTTGGCGCTCACGCAAGTGACGCAGCACGCGTGAAAACGTCTCAGGGGCGATGCCCAACTGCGCGGCGATGGTGCGCTTGCGCTCAGTCAGTTTCACGGCCAAGCCGCCAAAAAGCTCGTCGGGTTGGGCATGGCGCAAGAGCCATTCAGCGCATCGCGCATCCGCATCTTTGGCCACCCGACTGACCGCCAGTTCGCTTTGTTGGCGCTGCGAACGCGCCATGTCCATGAGCAGGTTTTGCGAGGCCTCGGGCAAAGCGTGCACATCGGCCACAAAATCGGGCACGCTCACGTATTGCACATGTACCTCGGTTTCGGCCACCGCGTCAACCGCGTGCGGCAAGCCCAACAAACCCGATGCAGCCTCTAGCCAAAATGGACCCTCCACCACGCCCAGCTGGTGCGCCATATGACCATCCGCTATCACCCCCAGCACCACCCGACCCTGCATGACGTGCAGGATGCGGTCTACCGCGTCACCTCGGTGCAGCAACACAGTGCCAGCTGACACGGGGGCTGCGGGCTCGGACAAAAGGGGCAAAGAGGTATCCAACATGGTGGAGCCCAATGTGCCAGAGCCCCAGCCTGTGGGCTTTGACGCACATCAATGAGGCCCCATCACCTCACCAGGATGGCTCGAAAGTCGTTCACATTGGTGTGCGTGGGTCCGGTGATGACCAGGTCGCCCAGCGGCTCAAAGAAACCGTAAGCATCATTTTGGTGCAAGTGCTCGCTCACTTTTAGCCCTTTTTCGGCAGCGCGCGCCAGCGTGTCGGGAGCCACTTGCGCCCCGGCGTTGTCTTCGATGCCGTCGATGCCGTCGGTATCGGCCGCCAGCGCCCACACGCCGCTCTGGCCTTGCAGGGCCTCGGCCAAGCCCATGCAAAACTCCCCCGCCCGCCCACCGCGGCCGCGTGGCGTGCCTGCAGGCTGGGCCTTGAGGGTCACCGTGGTTTCACCGCCGCTCAAAATAACGCAGGGCTTGGTGAAAGGCCCCAGGCCCTTGGCCGCCGCACGCGCCAGCGCCGCGTGCACCTTGGCCACCTCGCGTGACTCGCCCTCGATCTCGTCGCTCATGATGTAAGCATTCAACCCCATGGCTCGCGCGGCAGCGGCTGCCGCCTCGAGCGACTGCTGGGGCGTGGCGATCATGTGCACGCTGTGGCCTGCAAACACCGGCGAGCCGGGTTTGGGCGTTTCCCAAACACCCGTCCGCAAGGCCTGCAGCACCGCATCGGGCACGGTGATGGCGTAGCGCTGGAGAATGGCCAGCGCATCGGCGCAAGTGCTGGCATCGGGCACGGTGGGGCCGCTGGCGATGATGGACGGGTCGTCGCCCGGCACATCGCTGATGGTGAGCGTGACCACCCGCGCCGGGGCACAAGCCGCCGCCAGGCGTCCGCCCTTGATGCGCGACAGGTGCTTGCGCAGGCAGTTCATCTCAGCAATGTTCGCCCCGCTGGCCAGCAGTTGGCGGTTGATGTCTTGTTTGAGTTGCAAGCCGATGCCGTCGGCGGGCAAAGTCAGCAAAGACGAGCCGCCGCCCGAGATCAGGCACAGCACCAGGTCGTCGGCGGTCAAGCCTTTGGTGAGTTCCAAAATCCGCTCAGCCGCTTGCAGCCCTGCTGCATCGGGCACCGGATGTGCAGCTTCAACCACTTCAATGCGCGCAGGCAAGCCCGCTGGACGTGGCGGCGTGTGGTCATAGCGCGTGACCACCAGGCCCGACAGTGGCGCGTCGTGGGGCCACAGGGCCTCGACCGCCTGCGCCATCGCGCCCCCAGCTTTGCCCGCGCCCAGCACCAAGGTGCGGCCCTTGGCAGGATCTGGCGGGGTGGGCAAATGGGCCGCCATGTTGTGCAGCGGCAAGGCACGTTGCACCGCCACATCGTAGAGGTGGCGCAACATGGTTTGTGGATCGGTCATGGTCAAAAGGTCTTGGGCGAACAAACAGGCTCAAAGGATAAAGGCATTTCAGATCAACGCCCAAGAAGGCCAAAAGGGTGCACCAGCCCAGAGACCGATGCACCCTTTTGTGGCTTGCAGCTTAAGGTCAATCCGCGTAAATGCCACCAGCCCGGATGACAGGTGCCCACTTCGCCACTTCAGACATCACAAAAGCTTTGTGGCCTGCAGGGTCATTGCGTGCATCCGTGATCACGGTGGCGCCACCGCCTTCTTGTTTGCGGATGAAGTCGGGGTCTTTGACGGCCGCCTTGAGGGCGTCATTGAGTTTCTTCAAGACCGGGGCAGGCGTGCCCTTGGGGGCATACAAGCCTTGCCAGATGGTGACCGAGAAGTCTTTCAGCCCGGCTTCTTGCATGGTGGGTGCATCTTTGAGGGCCGCTGCCGTCAAGCGGGTGGGCGTGGTCACCGCATAGGACTTGACTTTCTTGCCCTCGATCTGCGGGATCGTGGTGGTGGTCTGGTCGCACATCAAATCCACCTGGCCACCAATCAGGTCGGTCATGGCCGGTGCCGTGCCTTTGTAGGGCACCGAGGTCATGTCCACCTTGAGGGTGGACTGGAACAACATGCCGCACAGGTGCGAGGCCGAGCCAGGCCCTGCGTTGGCGATATTGATCTTGCCTTTGTTGGCGTTGATCCAACTCACCAACTCGGTCATGTTGTTGGCCGGCAAGCTGGGGCGACCGATCAAGTTCATCGGGTTCTCGCTGACCAGGCCGATGTACTCAAAGTCTCTTTCCACGTTGTAGGGCAGGTTGCGGAAAAAAGTGGGCAAGGTGGCTTGCGCGATGTGCGTGAACAAGAGGGTGTAGCCATCGGCACCCGCCTTGGCCACCTTGTTGGCACCGATCGAGCCGGAGGCGCCTGCCGAGTTGTCGATCACGATGCTGTGCCCCGCCATGACCTTGCTCATGGCCTGGGCCAGATCGCGTGCGGCTTTGTCGGTGGGACCGCCTGCCGCATAGGGCAACACAAAGGTAATGGTCTTGTTGGCAACAGGGTAGTCCTGCGCAAAGGCACTCACGCAAGCCAGCAGGGCGCAGGCGGTGGCAACGGGAAGAAACTTGGCTCGCATGTTCATACCTTTCAAGGCGTGGGGGTGAATAAATCATTGAATTGGAAAATGGACAAACTGCATCCAAGGCGCATCATGGCCTCAAGCCAAGGCCTTGCATACCGCCTGGGTGACATCGACGGTCAGGGCTTTCCCGCCCAAATCGCCGGTGTGCAAGGCCGGGTTGGCCGTGACGCTTTCGATGACAGCCATCAAGCGCTGCGCCGCGGCGATCTCGCCAATGTGTTCCAGCAGCATGACCACCGACCAGAACGTACCCACCGGGTTGGCCAAGCCCTTGCCCATGATGTCAAAGGCCGAACCGTGGATGGGCTCGAACATGCTGGGGTATCGGCGCTCGGGGTCGATGTTGCCGGTGGGCGCAATGCCCAGGCTGCCTGCCAGCGCGGCCGCCAAATCGCTCAAGATGTCGGCATGCAAGTTGGTGGCGACCAGGGTGTCCAGCGTGGCCGGGCGGTTGACCATGCGGGCGGTGGCGGCATCGACCAATTCCTTGTCCCACTTCACATCGGGAAACTCTTTGGACACCTGCACCGCAATTTCATCCCACATGACCATGGCGTGGCGCTGCGCGTTGGATTTGGTCACCACGGTGAGCAGCTTGCGCGGGCGCGACTGCGCCAATTTGAAGGCGAAGCGCATGATGCGTTCGACACCTGCGCGGGTCATGATGGACACGTCGGTCGCCGCCTCGATCGGGTGGCCCTGGTGCACGCGGCCGCCCACACCGGCGTATTCGCCTTCGGAGTTTTCACGCACGATGACCCAATCCAGGTCCTTAGGCGTGCAGCGCTTCAACGGCGCGTCGATGCCGGGCAGGATGCGCGTGGGGCGCACATTGGCGTATTGGTCAAAGCCTTGGCAAATCTTCAGGCGCAGGCCCCACAGCGTAATGTGATCGGGAATGTGCGGGTCACCAGCAGAGCCAAACAAGATGGCGTCTTTGCCACGCAAGGCATCCAGGCCATCGGCGGGCATCATCAGGCCGTGCTGGCGGTAGTGGTCACCACCCCAGTCAAAATTTTCAAACTCAAAAGCGAAAGTGCCACAGGCTTTGGCCAAGGCCTGCATCACTTGCTGGCCTGCGGGAATGACTTCTTTGCCAATGCCGTCTCCGGGGATGGTGGCGATGCGGTAGGTTTTCATGGGGGCGCTTTCTAAGGTGAAAAAGAATGCCAACATTGTGCGGCGCTCAAATCTCAATAAAAACCCTAAAATTCAATCCATTGTTAACCTGAGATCAACAATGGAACCTCGCCTGCAAGCCGCTGATCTGGGCTTTTTTGCGGCTCTGGCCATGGCCGGAAGTCTGAGCGCTGCCGCCCGCGAGATGCGCATCACCACGGCAGCCGTCAGCAAACGCCTGTCGCAAATGGAAACCCGCTTGGGTGTGCCCTTGGTCAACCGCACCACACGGCGCATGAGCCTGACAGTGGAAGGCGAAACCTTGTTGCGCCACGCCCGCAGCATCCTGGCCGAAATGGCCGATCTGGAAGAGCAACTCGGCGCCAGCCGCTCCACGCCCAGCGGCTTGCTGCGGGTCAATGCCACGCTGGGCTTTGGCCGCAGTCACATCGGTCCGCTGATCAGCCGCTTTGCGCAGCAGTACCCGCAAGTCGATGTGCAGTTGCAACTGTCGGTGGACCCGCCCTCGCTGAGTGACGATGCCTTTGATGTGTGCATCCGCTTTGGCCCGCCGCCCGATGCGCGCGTGATCGCTCGCAAGATCGCCAGCAACCAGCGCCTGCTGTGCGCATCGCCCGCCTACATCGCGCGCCACGGCGAGCCCAAAACCACGGCCGACTTGGCGCGGCACAACTTCATCAGCATCCGCCAGGGCGACGAGGCCTATGGCGTGATCAAGCTGACGCGTGGTCGCACCGGCAAAACCGAGACCCTCAAAACACGCGGCAACCTGACCACCAACGACGGCGGCATCGCCGTGCAATGGGCGCTCGATGGTCACGGCATCTTGATGCGCGCCGAATGGGACATCCGCGAGCACCTGGCGCAAGGCCAACTGGTGCAACTGTTGGTGCAGTGCCACACGCCCGATGCCGACATCTACGCGGTCTATCCGGCCCAACACAAATCGGCCGCACGGGTGCGGGCCTTTGTGGACTTTGTGGCAGAGGCGTTCAGGCCAGCCAGGCCTTGATGCAGCGCATCGCCCGTTTTGCCCAGAGACACCCTCACATTGCGATCATGCTGTCGGCCTCACCTGTGCATTCGAACTTCCAGCTCAAGCAGATGGATATCAACTTACCCTATGGCAAGCCCAACCGACCCAAGTTGGAGGCGGAGCCATTGTTCAACGGACACATTCCTTAAAGGTCTGCGGCTTATGCTGTGCAGCAGTTGGGCCCCAAGGCTTCGAACTCACTCGGGCTTGATTTGGTTGTCCTTGACGATCTGGGTCCAGCCCTCGATTTCGCGACGGATGTATTGGCCATATTCAATCGGCGTGTTGCCAATCACCTGAAAACCGCGGTCGACCAGACTCTTGCGCATCTCTGGCGCCTGCAAGGTTTGCATCAGCGCAACATGAATCTTCTGGATGATGTCTGGGGGAGTACCGCCTGGGGCCATCAATCCAAAGGTGCCGCCAAAGTTCATGTTGGAATAGCCCAACTCGTTCATGGTCGGCACATCCGGCAACAGCGGTGAACGCTCCGTGGCAAAAATGGCCAGTGCGGTGACCTTGCCTGCCTTGACTTGCGGGAAGGAAGGGATCATGGCGTCTACAAGAACCGGAATTTGCGCACCCATGAGGTTGGTCAACGCTGGGGCACTGCCATTGAACGGGATGTGTTGCATCTTCAGTTTCAATCGCGACTTGAGCAATTCGCCGCCCAGGTGCGTGATGCTGCCTTGACCAGCGCTGCCGTAGTTCAGCCCCCCTTTTTGGGTGACATCCAGAGCCACCAGTTCCTTGACGGTTTTAACACCCAAGTTGTTGTTGACCAGCAGCAAGCCGGGGTTGTTGACCACCAGCGATATGGGCACCAAATCACGCAAGGCATCATAGGGCGTCTTGATTCCCAAGGCTGGGTTGAGAAAGATCGGCGCCCCCGTGGCCAGCCATGTGTAACCGTCACCTGCCGCCTTGGCCACCATGTCGGTGGCAATCATGGTGCCGCCGCCTGCCTTGTTTTCGACCGTGATGGGCTGACCCAAAATTTCCGATAACTTGGGCGCCAGCAAACGCATGATGGTGTCCAGCCCACCCCCCGGCGCGTAAGGCACCACGAGCCGGATCGGGCGGTTGGGGTAAGCCGTTGCGGTTTGCGCAGCAAGGGGCATTGCCATAGCGCCCATGACGCCCAAGGCCATGGCACGGCGATTCAAACCGACAGACAAATGAGCGCTGCTTTTCATCAAGGTCTCCTTCAAGAATGGGTCAATGTTTTCAGTGGGAACTTCGCACGCCCAGCGTGTTCTCCAGTGATCGCACCAAGTGAAGCAGCCTTGGCGCGATATGGGTTTCGATGGACTCGGGGGCCAGCACAAAACGAGGCACCGTGCAGTTCATGACCAACCGCTCGCCCGTAAAGTTCGAGCACAAGGGCACCGCCACGGCTTCTATCAACACACCCGGCGTCAAAGCTGTGCAGTAATGGTGCCGGTCAAACTGCGCTTGCGCATGCGCCAGACACTGTTGCACCGTTGGCCACTGATTGCCGTGTTGCAACGCAAGCGATGCCATCAGTTCGGCGCGCTCTTGGGGCGGCGAAGAACTGATGTAAGCCATGCCCAGTGAGGTGTCATGAAAATCACGCTTAGCCCCCACATCGGGTCGGCCCGCATGGCCCATGTGATCCACACAACTTTCCACAATCACCAAGGAGTCTCCCGAGCGCATGGCGATTGACACTGCGCCACGGGCAAAGTTGGCCAGCTCTTGCATTTGCGGCCGTGCCATTTGACGCACGCTCAACTGACTGAGCAAAGGATAGCCCAAGGACAGGACAGCAGCAGCCAACCGATAGCGTGCGGTCTCGCTGTGGTACTGCAGGTAACCCAGCAGGGCCAGGGTACGCGTCAAGCGCACCACGGTTTGCCGCGCGATGCCGGTGCGGGCCGCCAATTCGGCATTCGACAAGAAGGGACTGACTGGATCGAAGGTCCGCAACACCTGCATGCCTTTGGCCAAGGTGTAAGCAAAACGCGGGTCTTTGTCCTGGCCATCGGTGGGCAAAGTTTCAACTGGGATATCAGGGTTGTCGAGCATGGATAGGTCTGGATCTTGCCCTTGGTATGGCATATAGTCAAACATAAAAACGAATAATTAAATTAGTTGGCTAAATATTCGCCAAACTTTTGATCATTCTCAGCCGTTCAGGCCATTTTCGAGGAGTTTTGATGACACATGACCGCTTGTTGCAAACCCGTTTGAGCCGACAACTGGGCATGGACAACCCTGTTTTTGGTTTTTGCCACAGCCCCGTTGTGGTTGCGGCCATCTGCAATGCTGGCGGCTTCGGCGTGCTGGGCGCCACACGACATACCCCCGAAGAGATTGCGCAAGAATTGGCATGGATTCGACAGCAAGTTGGCTCCCGCCCCTTTGGCGTGAACCTGGTTCTGCCCGATGGCATGCCCGAGCACAACGACCGCGAAGCCATCGAAAATCAATTGCCATTGGCACACCGCGCGTTTGTACAGGGGCTCATCGAGAAATACCAGGTTCCGCCAGGCTCGGGGCCGGGTGAGCGCTCACGCTTTGTGCGCTCCAGCGAAGTGGCCGACCAGCAACTTGAAGCGGTGCTGCGTTCAGATGCCAACCTTTTGGCCTGTGGCATTGGCGCTCCTGCAGACGTGATCGATCGCGCCAAGGCGGGTGGCAAAAAAGTCCTGGCCTTGGTCGGCTCCCCCAAACATGCCCGTGCTGCACTGGCCAAGCCGATCGATATTTTGGTCGCGCAAGGCTACGATGCTGGCGCGCACACAGGAACGATTGGCACCTTTTCGTTGGTGCCGCAAATTGTGGACATGGCTGGGGACATCCCGGTGCTGGCCGCCGGTGGCGTCGCCACAGGTCGGCACATCCATGCCGCATTGGCCATGGGTGCACAGGGGGTCTGGATGGGAACAGCCTGGCTGACCACGGCAGAATTTCCCATGTCGGGCGCGATGCGTGACAAGCTGCTGCGTGCCGGCAGCGACGACACGGTGATTTCGCGCGCTGACAGCGGCAAAACACTGCGACAGATTCGCAGTGCCTGGTCTGAGGAATGGGCCAGCCGTGACGCGCCAACACCGCTGAAGATGCCTTATCAAGATATCCTAGTGGGTGATTTGCTGGGGGCCATCGATGAACACCAAATCGAGCCCTTGTTGCACATGCCTGCAGGTCAAAGCATCGGCTATTTCAACGAAGTTCAGACGGTAGCCGAAATCATGGCCAACTTGATGCGAGGGACCCAGGCGAGCATGCAACAACTGCAGAGCCTGAACAGTTGACCACTTTCCCAGCCTGAAACCACCACCACAGGAGTTACACATGAAAAGACGTTCCGTGATCCTCTCAGGGGCAGCACTCGCAACATTGCCTTACAAGGCCTTGCACGCACAAGAGGCCTTTCCCGTCAAACCCATCCGAATCATCGTGCCTTATCCGGCAGGTGGTGTGGTGGATGTTCAGACCCGGGCCATGGCACAAGGACTGGAGTTGGGGCAACCCATCGTGATTGAAGCGCGACCTGGTGCGAACGCCAATATCGCCGCAGAAGCCGTTGCACGCGCAAGCGCTGACGGTTACACCTTGCTGGTGACAGCACCCTACCTGCTCAACAATCCATTGCTGGAACAAAATCTCCGCTGGGCACCCAAAGACTTCATTCCAGTGGCGCGTTTTTCGTTGTCTCCCAGCTACCTTTGCGTACCCGCATCATCACCAGCACGCAATGTGCGTGAGTTTGTCGACATGGCGCGCAAGGCCAGTCCATCTCTGCAGTATGGTGATGGCGGCTCGGGCTCCACCCAAACCATGGCCACCGAAATCCTCAAACAGGTCACCGGCATCAAGCTCGACGCGATTCCCTACAAAGGTGCCCCACCAATGGCCGTAGACCTGATCACGAACACCTTCGCGGTAGGGATCTTGCCCTCCAGTGTGGCCTATCCTCACATCAAATCAGGCAAGTTGCGCGCTCTGGCCAACACCAGTGCCAACCGTTCACCCCAGCTGCCAGAGGTTCCCACCATTGCCGAAGCAGGATTTCCAGAAGTCACGGTGTTGTCCTGGTACGGCCTCCATGCGCCAACGGGCACCCCACCCGAGGTTGTGCGCAAACTGGAAGCTGGGGTGCAGGCATCTTTGCAAAAGAGCGAGACCAAAGAAAGACTGACCACTGCGGGTGGCGAAGCCGCTTTCTTGTCCACCTCCGACTTCAGCCAATTCATGCGCACTGACTTGCAGATGTGGGAACGCATCAACCGCATGCTCAAAAAGTAAGGACGCCATGACCGCTCAAACCACATCGGTGCAAGGCTTGCTTGACCGGGCCAGACGCTTCATTGACGAAGAAGTCATTCCACGGGAAAACCTGAAGCGAGCACACGATCGCGCTCATAACCTGGCCCTGGTGCAAGAACTGCGTGAAATGGCCGTTTCGCAGGGTTTGACTGCACCGCGAGGTGCTGTCACCGATGGCGGTCTGGGCTTGAGTTGGGTGCAGTGCTGTGCTTACCTTGAAACGGCTGGCCGCAGTTTTCTGGGCCCGGGTGCGCTGCAGTGTGCGGCGCCGGGTCAGCCCGACATCACCACACTCGAAGCACTGGCCACACCGACGCAGCGCGAACGCTATTTACGTCCCCTTGTGCAAGGCACTCTGCGCTCGTGCTTTGCGATGAGCGAGCCCGCCCCCGGCGTGGGATCCGATCCTCGCATGCTCAGCAGCCGCGCTGAACGTACGACACTGGGCTGGCGCCTCAATGGCCACAAATGGTTCGCCACGTCAGCCTCTGTGGCTGATTTCGCCATCGTCATGGCGCGCACTGGAATGGGTCCCTCTTTGTTTTTGGTCGATGTCCAACAGCCCGGCTTTCAAATCGTGCGAGACGTCCCCACGGTCGAGCCCTTTGACTTGGGCGGTCATGCCGAAATTCGTCTGCAAGACTGTGAAGTTCCTGCCGAGGCTTTGCTGGGGGAAGAAGGAAAAGGCCTTGAACATGCGCAACTGCGGCTGGAGGGCGCGCGCTTGTTCCACTGCATGCGCTTGATCGGCCTGTCCTCGCGCGCCATGAGCCTGGCCCAAAATTACGCGCAGGAGCGCCAGTCCCATGGTGCACGGGTTTCCGAGCACCAAATGGTCCAGGCCATGGTGGCCGATGCGCACATCGAGTTGCATGCTGCGCGCCTGATGACTGTGGACACAGCCCAAAGGCTCGATGCGGGTCAATCGATCCGCCACCATTCGGCCATGACCAAAGTCTTCGTCTCAGAGGCCGTCAACCGCATAGCTGACTCTGCGGTACAAATCACCGGTGCACTGGGCATTTCCGAAGATTGGCCTTTGTCCATGATTCAACGACTGCTGCGCCCTTTCCGCATCTACGATGGGGCCTCCGAAGTGCACCGATCGGCCATTGCCCGACGCGTGTTTCACCAAGGTTTGGATGCCTGAGTTCAACCCCAAGCAATTGCCCGGCATCGATGCCTTAAAACGGGCTCTTCGTCATTGACATGCGCCATCCCTGATCCGAAAACATGGCGTTGAAAAACATTTGACTCCTTCACCAAGTCCTGCAATAAAAGACATGTCCTCTGCCCACTCCAATCTCTTGCGCATGTTCCGCGCCCGCAGCATTGCCGTCATAGGCGCCTCCACCACGGGCAGCAAACCCAGTGGTCAGCCCTTGTTGCACCTGCGCAATTTAGGCTATGAGGGCCAGGTCTATCCAATCAACCCGCGCTACTCCGAAGTTTTTGGTTGGCCCTGTTTTCCGGACGTGGCTGCGCTGCCCGAGGTGCCCGATGTGGCGCTGATCGCGGTGAGCGCCGACCAAGTCGCCGCCCAATTGGAAGCTTGTGGCCGCAAGGGGATTTCTCAGGTCATCGTGATCACTTCCGGATTTGCCGAGATGGGCGGCGAGGGTGTGGCCGCCCAGCAGGCGCTGGTCGAATTGGCCAATCGCTATGGCATCGCCATGATGGGGCCGAATTGCCAGGGCATGATCAGCGTCGGGCAGGGTTTCAGCTTGGGATTTGGTGCGCCCTATGGACTGCGCTACCGAAAAGGGTCCATCAGCATGAGCTCGCAAAGCGGCGCATGGGGCAACACGGTGTTGATGCTGGCCAACGATGCCGGACTGGGTTTCCAGCACTACCAATCCACCGGCAACGAGGCGCAGACCACCAGTCTGGATCTGGTGCAAGCCTGGGCAGACGATCCACAGACGGGCATGGTGGTGTCGTATGTCGAAGGCTTCAAGGACGCCCACCGCATCGTCGACGTAGGACGTCAGGCTTTACGGGCTGGCAAACCCTGGTTGCTGTGGAAGGTGGGCACCTCCGAGGCTGGTGCTCGAGCTGCCGCTTCGCACACGGCCAATTTGGGCGGTGACGCTGCGCTCTATCAAGCCGCATTTGCCCAAGCGGGGGCGATCGAAGTCACCGACGTGCAAGACCTGGCAGACCGCGCCCTGGCCCTGCTCTCGCCACGCCAGCCCACGGGGCCGCGTGTGGCGGTGGTCACACTTTCAGGCGGGGCAGGCGTGCTGTTGGCCGATCACTGCGCACCAGCAGGCTTGGTGCTGCCCCCATTGTCTGATCAAACCTTGGATGCATTAAAGCGCGTGCTGCCCCCATATGCCGGACTGCACAACCCGATCGATGTGACAGGCAACATCATTTCGCAAGAAGACACGCTGATCACCGCCCTGCGTCTGATCGTGAACGACCCTGTGGTGGACATGATGGCCGTCTGTCTGGCTGCTGTCTCCGGCCCCGTGGGTGTCAGGCTGGCGCAATGGGTGACCGAGGTGGCTCGCGAGACCGACAAGCCGGTGCTGGTGTCTTGGACCGCCGACACAGCCTCCACGCAGGCCGGGTACGACGCGTTGCTTGAAGCGGGTGTGCCACGCTATGACACCCCGGTTCGCTGTGCCATTGGTATGGGGGCCATGTGGCAATTTGTCGCAGCCTGCCGTCGCGAAGCTGAGCGCGCGCGGGAGCCGATGCTCAGCTGTTCACGCCCGCTGCGGCGCCAGCAACTGGCCACTGCCCGCAACGACCTGACCGAATACGAGGCCAAGCAACTGTTGGCCGACTATGGCATCCCAGTCACTGCCGAAGCCCTGGCCAACAGCGCCGATGAGGCCGTGCAGCAGGCCACCGCCATCGGCTTCCCTGTGGCCCTGAAAGTGGTCTCGCCCGACATCGCGCACAAGACCGAAGCCGGCGGCGTGCGCATCGGGCTGCGCGATGCCCATGCCGCGCGCCAAGCTTACGACGAGATCCTGCGCAATGCACAGCAACACGCACCCCACGCCAACATCGACGGGGTGCTGGTGCAAGCCATGGTCAGTGGCGGGGTCGAGGTGATCCTGGGTGTCACGAATGATCCGCTGTTTGGACTGGCGATCATGTTCGGTTTGGGCGGCATCTACGCCGAGGTGCTGCGTGACGTGAGCTTCAGGATATTGCCCATCACCCGGAGTGAAGCCGAGGCCATGGTGCGCGAGATCCGCACCTTCGCCTTGCTCGACGGTGCACGCGGTCAACCCAAGGCCGATGTGCACGCGCTGGTGGACACCATCTTGGCGCTGGCGGCTTTGGCGCAAGACGTAGGCGAACACATCTCGGGCATTGACATCAACCCCTTGTTCGTCAAACCTGCTGGTCAGGGTGTGGTGGCGGCCGATGCATTGATTCAGTTGCAGCGCTGACAGACAGAAGTCGCCTGGCGATTTGGCGTTCAAACACCCGTTTGAGCTGCGGGAGGTGGTGCCCTGCCAAGACCGCAAACCTCAGCTTGGTAGAGCTGTCTTGCACTTAATGCAAAAGCTGTCACCAGCGTGCCACTCACAGGGTTTTTGATGTTGTCAGACGGGTGTGAAGTGACTACGCTGGAAACATGAATACAAATTCACAAAACCAATCACCGCAGACCGCTGTCACCACAGCCATGGCCAAGCCACTGGTGTTGTGGGGCTACCCCCTGCTCGAAGTATTGCGAACCTGCCAGGTGCAAAGCAACCCACAAGCCACCCCGGCTTTTGGCCGTGGCCCATTTGGAAAATTCCACGGCAGTGACCGACCCTGGACCCACGAAGACCGCGACATCGTCACGCCCTCTTGCGATCTGTTGTATTACAACGCTTGGGGCTGGATCGGCGATTCCCCGGTTCGACTGCATATCCCCCCGAACCACGGTCGCTACTACGTGGTGCAACTCATGGATGCCTGGAGCGAAAACTTTCACAACGTGGGCCTGCGAAACACCCCCCCCGAAGGCGCTGACTGGTGGTTGATCCACGCCGAGGATCCCGTGCCAGCGGGTATAGACCCGGCGCGCGTGGTGCGCTGCCCCACCCGTCTGGTCTGGCTGCTGGGGCGTGCGTTGGTGGGCGATGTCTCCGATGTGCCGAACGCACGCGCATTTGCAGATGGCGTGCAGTTGCAAGGCAGCGGGCCGCGCCCTTCATGTGTGCACCAGTGGCATGACAGCGGCAATGCAGCCGACGATTTCTTTGCCAACTTGCTGCAGGCGGTCGATGAGATCGGGGTACCCTCCAACGCCAGTGACCTGCGCCCGCTGATGCGCAGCTTGCGCTTGCCTCCAGGCGGACTTGAGGCCCTGGAGCGCAGCAGCCAGCGTGTCAGAGAGGGCTTGCGACAAGCCCACTCGGAGGGGATGCATTTGATCGAGCAGCACATCTTCAACCTGACACGCAAGCCCTGGACCTGGACGCCCCACTTGGGCATCTGGGGCGACAACATCCTGATGCGTGCCACCGTGGCCATGAAGGGACTGGGTGCGTTAGCGGCAACCGAAACCCTCTATGCGCAGGCTGACTTTGACGCCCACAGTGAACCCCTGAATGGCCAGCATGGCTACACCTTGCGCTTTGAGGACGGCCACATGCCCCCAGCAGACGCCTTCTGGTCGGTATCGCTTTATGGCCAAGACCGCTATTTCGCCGCCAACCCATTAGGCCGCTACGCGATTGGCGACCGCACTCAGGGCTTGCGCCGCAACGAAGACAACTCGCTCACGCTGCAAATCCAGCACGATCGTCCCGCCGAAGGCGATGCCAACTGGTTACCCGCGCCAAGTGGACCGTTTTACCTGATTTTGCGCATGTACCACCCACGCAAAGAGATGCTGAGTGGTCAATATGTCCTCCCCCCCGTGCAACGCGTCAGTAAAAGGTGAACCCATGAATCGAAACGATCTGGCCCGAGAGGCCATTGTTTATTCGCTGCCCTTGTATGAAACAGCGCGCATGCAAGCAGCCAGCAGTCCACGCAAAAACTCGCAGGGGCAGTTTGCCGACCCCCAAGGTGGTCCCGAATCGACTCGCCGCTGGGCCAATGTGTTTTCACACACGCGCCAACTGCTCAATGCCAAAGACCGCCGCGTGGTCACACCCAACGCCGACACCCTCTACACCAGTACCTGGATCGATCTGTCGAACGGGCCTTTGTTGTTGCACACCCCGGACACTGGCGAGCGCTACTATGTGCTGGGCCTGTTGGACTCCTACACCAACCCTTTTGCGCACCTGGGCACGCGATCGAACGGAAATGCCGCACACAGGTTTTTCTTGCACGGCCCCGATTGGCAAGGCACTGCGCCTGCCGGGACTTTGCCCATTGCCTGCGCCACCCCAACGGTGTGGCTGATCGGGCGCATCCTGGCCATGCCCCACGAGGACCTGACCCCGGTTCACGCACTTCAGGACGCCTTTCGCTTGACCACTCTGGCTGGAGAGCCCGCGGCCCTTAGGGTGACATGCAGCCTGAATGGGCAAGACAAGCTGGGCGACGCCGCCACCTTCTTAGAGGTGGTCAATCGACAGCTGTCCATCAACCCACCACCCGCTGATGAAACGGCCGACCTTGCGCGCTTCGCAGCTTTGGGCATCGGAGCGGGGCTGGACAAATCACAGGCCGACTTGCCCTTGTTGCAACAAACCTTGTCCGAGATTCTGAGCGAACTGGATGCGCCCGCTTCTTCCGATTTAGTGGGGGGTTGGAATGCCTCGGTCGAAGTCACTGACCACTATGGCCGCGACTGGTTCACCCGAGCGCGCGTGGCCCGTTGCTACATTGGTCTACTGGGTACACAGGAAGTCATCTACCAGATGGCGCACCGCGACAGTCAGGGCCACCCACTGGACGGACGCCACCGTTACCGCCTGCGTTTCGCGCCAGGGGGTTTGCCTCAGGTCGATGCCTTCTGGTCGCTGAGCCTTTACCGCAAAAGCGATTATCTGTTCGTGGACAACCCGCTGCAGCGCTACGCCATTGGGGACCGCACGGCCGGGTTATGCACCGACCCCGATGGGGGTTTGACGATCTGGCTAGGCCATACGCCACCCCCACAGACCAGCAACTGGTTGCCCGCGCCGGCTGATACTTTTTACGTTGCCCTGCGCCTGTACCTGCCCCACGAAGTTCATCAGAGTGGTCTTTACAACTACCCACTGATCGAGTTGGTCAATGACAGCGCCTGAGGATCAGGCCTGACCGGAATGCCTGCGCCATGAACCTGACATCTTCCAACCCGCCGTCACTGATGACCACCCACCTTGATCCTGCAGCTTCCACATACCGTCTGATCCTTGACCATGTTCAGGACCACGAAGTTCAGCGGGCTGACCAGGTCTACCTGACCCAGCCTTTGGGTCAGGGGCAAGTGCGTGATTACACCTGGCGCGAAACACTCGTTGAGGCACGCCGCATGGCGCGGCACTTGCAGTCGCAAGGGTTCGAGCCGGGCGCCAGAATCGGTCTGATCACGAAGAACTGTGCCCATTTCATCATGGCCGAGCTGGCAATCTGGTTGGCCGGTGGCACAACGGTGGCCTTGTTCCCAACCGAGTCGACCGACAACCTTCGCTTCGTCCTGGAGCACAGCGAGACGCGCCTGCTTTTTGTGGGCAAACTCGACAACTGGGCCAGGCAGCGAACTGGCGTCCCCGAGGGTCTGCCATGCATTGCATTACCCCTGTCAGATGCCCTCGCACAACAGCCCAACCTACCCTGCTGGGAAGACATCGTGGCCAGCACCGAAGCCTTGAACGGGCGCATCACGCGCGATTCGCAGGATCTGGCACTGCTGGCGTACACATCTGGTTCGACTGGCGAACCCAAGGGGGTCATGCACAGCTTTGGCGGCATCAGCGATGCCTCCGAACGCACGATGGTGTTGATCAACGAGCGCACAGGCCACCCGTCACAACACCGGGTCTTGTCTTACTTGCCGCTGTCCCACATATTCGAGCGCTCAAAGATCGCCTGCTGGTCGCTGGTGGCGGGCAATGTGCAGGTCTTCTTTTCCGAATCGCTGGCCACTTTTGTGGACGACCTCAAGCGCGCACGGCCCAACTCCTTCATTTCAGTGCCCAGGTTGTGGCTCAAGTTCCAACATGGTGTGTTCGCAAAAATTCCGGCAAAAAAGCTTGACGCAGCGCTAGCCGACCCAGTCAAAGGTCAGGTGGTCGCCAAGCAGGTGTTGGCATCGCTCGGTCTGGACGCCGTGGTGTCGGCCGGCAGCGGCTCGGCGCCCATCTCGGCCGAGCTGATTGCCTGGTACCGCAAGCTGGGGTTGGACCTGATGGAAGGCTACGCGATGACCGAAGACTTTGCGTATTCACATGGCTCATTGCCGCAGTACAACCAACCGGGCTATGTCGGGCGCGCACTTCCGGGCGTTCAATCGCGGTTATCGCCCGAAGGTGAAATTTTGGTCAAGTCCCCTGGCTGCATGGTGGGTTACTACAAGCGGCCTGACCTGACGGCCGAGGCTTTCACCGATGACGGCTATTTCCGAACAGGAGATTGCGGACATTTCGAGTCCAACGGCATGCTCAAACTCACAGGGCGGATCAAGGAGCTGTTCAAGACGGCCAAGGGAAAATATGTGGCCCCTGCACCCATCGAGAGCCGATTGAACAACCACCCGATGATCGAACTCAGTGTGGTGTGCGGCACCGGTCAGAGCGCTGCCTGCGCCCTGGTTCAGCTTTCGGAGCAGCACCAGGCTCATCGGCAAGATCCAGCCTTACGGGAACAGATTGAACTCGAGCTGGCAAGGCTGCTGGAAGAGACCAATGCCACGTTAAACGATCACGAACAGCTGCGCATGATGGTGGTGATGAACGAGCCATGGACCATAGACAACGGGCGACTGACAGCCACATTGAAGATCAAGCGCAGCGCCATCGAGGCCAGCATCCGGCAAGGTCTGGACGGGTGGTACGCCCAACCGGGTCAGGTCCTCTGGGCCTGACAAACCGAATAGGCCCACTCAGGTGCCAGAAAAACTGCTGATCGGTGGCAAAGGCTCTAGCACTGCAAAGCCTCGGTCAAATGTATCGAGCAGAGACAGGAACGCCTCAAATGCAGACCGAGGGCCTTGTAGCTGAATTAGTCCGCTGTCCAGCGCTTGCGAAAAACTCAGCTGCTCGAGTGAAATGTCATCGAGCGTGGCGCGGCTCAGGCGCAACTGAATATCCACCTCGCCGACAGGTTCTTCGCTGCAATGACGCAACACACCATTCGACAGTGTCAACACATGACTGGCGTCTGGTTCGCTAAAAAGCCAGTGCATCACCAGGCGGTGCTGAGCTGCGCGAGGTCCGTTCAGGCGCATGGCCAAATAATCAAAATAATGCGACAGGGGCAGCGCACGGATCATGTCGCGGCTGGCCGCCATACCCGATGCCATGCGCGGCGGCCCTTGGCGCAGCTCCCGGGCGCCTTGCAAGTAAGCGTTGCGCCAGGTTGATGACTCGGTCTGATAGCCCAGTTGCTCCATGGCTTGGGCGCACAAATGCCGCGCTTCGGTGCATGCTGGATTCATCCACACAATACGGGCACAGATATCGGCCACCCAACGGTATTCACCCGCAGCCAGGTCGATGCGGGCCTTGTTCAGCACTGCGTCCACGCCGCCCATGTAATCAATGGTCTTGCGGGCCTGTTCTTCACGCGGCAAGGGGTCCAGAAAAGCCGGATGGCCTTCGTAGGCACCCAAGTAGCGCTGGTACACAGCCTTCACGTTGTGCTTGAGGTGACCATAAAAGCTGTGTGTCGACCAATCCTGCTGGAGTACCTCTGGCAAGCGAATGGCTTCGGCGATGTCGCCACCGGTGTGCCCGTGGTTCATCAACCGCAATGTCTGGTCATGCACGAACTTGTAAAGATCGTGCTGGCGCAACAGGTACTCACTCATGGACTGACTGCCCCAGACCGGCCAGTGGTGCTGAGCGATCAGCACGTCGCTGTGAGCAGCATAACGTTGGCGAGCACCCGCCAAATAGCCCGCCCAGGCACGGGCGTCGCGCACTTGGGCACCGCGCAGGGGCAGCAGATTGTGAAAGTTGTGGCTGGTAATCTCGGCCATATTGAGCACGCGCAGGCCCGGGTGGTGGATGATCATCTCGGCGGGTGCTTCAGCCCCCGGTGTCAGCTCGAAGACACATTCGATGCCATCCACCTCGAAGCGCTCCACTGCTTGGGTGATCAGCCGATTGGGCGCAATCAACGTGACGGTACCGGCTGACACCGCCTTGCCCAGTCCCGCATCCACCTGACCGCGCTCGCCGCGTGGCAGCAAGGCACCGTACTGGAACAGGGCACGCCGTGTCATGGCGTTACCAGCCATCACGGTTTCGCTGATGGCGTCATCCATGAAACCCACAGGGGCAATCACCTGCACACGACCGGCCAGCACATCGGCTTCGTCAATGACGCCACGCACGCCGCCAAAATGGTCGACATGGCTGTGCGTGTAAAACACCGCGACCACAGGCCGCTGTGGCCGATGCTGGTGGTACAGCGCCAGCGCCGCAGCGGCCACCTGCGTAGACGTGAGTGGATCGATGACGATCAAACCCGTATCGCCTTCCAGAATGGTCATATTGGCCAGATCCATGCCGCGCACCTGGTAAACGCGCTCACAGACCTTGAACAAACCCGTGACCATGTTGAGGCGGGCATGCCGCCAAAGACCGGGGTGCACGCTGTCGGGCGCCTGAGCATCGGCCAGGAAACCGTAGGCCTGCAAGTTCCAGACCGGGCGCCCGTTCGGGCGCATCACGCCTTCCGCTGGCAAGGGTGCCACCAGACCCCGTCGCGCATCGTCAAACGCACGGTCGTCGTGCAAGGGTAGATGCAGACGCTGGGCGGCTTGGCAGGCGCGCGTGTGCATCGAGGCCGGTTGAGGCATTTCTGCCGCCGGGTTTTCTTCAGGCTTGGGAGCAGGTACGTCAGAGGTCATAAGTGGGAGAGACAACAAGTTGAGCTAGATGACGAAGTTTGGTCGTTAAAAATGGATACGAAAAGGCGCTTTGCGAACCCTTTGAGATCACATGATCTGCGAGCCGATTGAAATCAAACACATGGTTTTCCCTTGGTTCTTAAATCTGACGCTTGACAAGTGCTGCCCGGCGGAATTATTGTGAACCAGAATTCATGTTCTTTATTTTGGTTTTGAAAGCCGCATTTGTCCACCCTCCCATTTACTGCCGCTGTAACGTCCAGAAAGCAGACGTCTAACATCGGAAAAAAAAACACCGAGGCTGTCGTCAAGGCCTTTCCGGCTAAGCAACATAGGTCCGAGCAAACCCACGAAAAACTGCTGCAATCAGGTCTTGATTTGTTGCGCGACGGGATTTTTGATGATATTTCCATTGCGCAAATTTCTGCCCAAGCAGGATGCTCTGTGGGTTCCTTCTATCTGAGATTTCGCAACAAAGAGGCTTTTTTCAAATTCCTCATTGAAAGCATCAGCGAATCCTTGCAAGAAGACCTGCTCGCCAATCTCACCCAAGAAAGTGTCAAGGAGCTCACGTTGATTCAAACGGTGCGCCATTGCGTAGAACATTACGTGGAGACCAATCGACAGTACGAAAGCATTATTCGCGCCGCCGTGCAATACAGCATCAGTGACAGCGATGACTGGCAACCCGTTCGGGATAACGGGTTGATGCTGCATGCCCACTACATTGATTTGATCCTCAGTAAATCAAGAAAACTAAACCATGAAGAATCCCGCCAGCAACTGCTCGTCGGCTTGCAAATCATCAGTGGACATTTGGTCAACAGCATTACGCATCCCGTCAACCACTTACCCTTGCATGACCCCAACCTCAGCCATTGGCTGTTTAAAGTGGTCATGCACTGCATGAAGGTCAAGCTACCAACACACGTCATACCGCAGCAAAAAAGGGCACGCTTGCGTATCGCATCCCCCAAGAAAAAAGTCACAATCCAGAGGAGAAAATGACATGAAAGCCGCCGTTTTTCATGGCCCAGGTCAGCCCATGACCATCGAGAGCATCGAGATCGAAAAACCCAAGCGCAACGAAGTGCTGGTGCGTACCCGTGTCAGCGGGCTTTGCCACAGTGACTTGCATTTCATCGAAGGCAAATACCCCACACCTGTTCCTGCAGTGCTGGGTCATGAAGCCGCAGGTGTGGTCGAAGCGGTCGGTGAAGATGTCACCCACGTCAAGCCCGGCGACCATGTGGTCACCTGCTTATCGGTGTTCTGTGGACATTGTGAGTATTGCGTGACAGGTCACCAAACCATCTGCAGCAACACCGCAGTCAAGATGCCACCCGGCGTGGCCAAACGCCTGCGCTGGAAGGGCGAACATCTCAATCAATTCCTCAACCTCTCAACTTTTGCTGAGCAAATGTTGGTGCACGAAAATGCTGTGGTCAAAATACGCGCAGACATGCCCTTAGACTTAGCGGCACTGCTGGGTTGCGGGGTTCTGACAGGCTATGGCTCGGTGGTCCACAGTGCACAACTGGAGCCTGGCACCACGGTGGCTGTGCTTGGCTGCGGTGGCGTGGGCCTGTCCACCATTCATGCGGCCCATCTGGCCGGTGCTGCACGCATCATTGCCATTGACATCGATCCGGCCAAGCTGGCGTTGGCCAAGGTTTTCGGTGCGACCGATGGCATGGATGCCAAAGAACCAGACATGGTCGCCAAGATCATCGAGATGACCCAGGGCGGTGTGCACTACGCATTCGAGTGTATTGGCCTCAAGCCCACCACCGAAGCTTCGTTTGCCATGCTGCGTCCTCGGGGTTTGTCCACCATTGTGGGCATGATCCCGCTGGGGACCAAAATCGAGCTGCACGGCTTTGACTTTCTGCGCGAGCGCCGCATTCAAGGCACGATGATGGGCTCCAACCACTTTCGCCTGGACATTCCCCGCTTGGTCGAATTTCACATGCAGGGCCGGATGAAGCTCGACCAGCTGGTTTCGAACCGACTCAAGCTGGAGCAAATCAACGACGGCTTTTCTGCTCTGCAGCGCGGCGGCATCGCCCGAAACATAATCGTCTTCGACTGATGGAGCGACCCATGAAACGACTCCAAAACAAAGTCGCCGTGATCACGGGCGCCTGCTCAGGCATCGGCTTGGCCACAACCGAGCTGTTTTTGTCCGAAGGCGCGCAAGTGGTGGCGGCAGATGTACAGGACGATGTGGGCGAACAATTGCAACGGCAATACGCAGGCCAGCTGCACTTTGCGCATTGTGACGTGACCCAGCTCAATGAATTGCGCGCCGCCATCGACAGTGCGGCCGAGCATTTTGGTGGGCTGAACATCCTGTTCAGCAACGCAGGTCGCATAGGCACCATGGGTGGCGTTCAAGCTTTCAATGCGCAAGCTTGGGACGACACCCAAAACCTTTTGCTGCGATCTGTCGCAGCCGGAGCGAGCTACGCCGTACCCCACATGGTCAAGCGCGGTGGAGGCGCCATCGTCAACACATCGTCCATATCTGCACTACAAGCTGGCTACGCCCCACTGGCCTATTCGGTGGCCAAGGCGGGCGTGCTGCATTACACCCAAGTCGCAGCGGCCGAACTCTGCGCCTTGAATATCCGCATCAACGCTGTGGTGCCGGGCTTCATTGCCACGCGGATCTTCGGCGGTCTGTTTGGCATGGACCAAGAGGCCTCGCAAGAGCTGGCCCATCGTGTGAGTGAGCACAGCAGCAGCGCCAATCCGATTGGCCGTGCAGGTCATCCGCAGGACATTGCCGAGGCAGCCCTGTACCTGGCCAGTGATGCCGCGCGCTTCGTCACCGGCACCCACATCACGGTGGACGGCGGGATCACCATCGGCCCTCGCCACAGTTGGGATCCCCAAACAACAAGCCCCATGAGTCAAGCACTCGGCGTGTCACGCGAGCAGATCGAAGCCATGCGCAAGTCAGCTCATTCCTGAATTCCGATTTTCCAGAAAGATTTTTTCTCCATGTCCCAAGTCCATTTCATTAGCTTTGACGGTTCTCGCCGCAGCGTTGAGGCCCACATTGGCGAAAACCTGATGCGCGCCGCCACCGACAACGCCGTGCCGGGCATCGATGGTGATTGTGGCGGCCAGTGCGCTTGCGCCACTTGCCACGTGTTCGTGTCTGCACCTTGGGCTGAGCGCCTGCCCGTCATGCAAAAAAATGAGAACGATATTCTTGAATTCACCAATGAGCGCAGTGGGTCCTCCCGATTGGCCTGCCAGATCATCATGAGCACCGAGCTCGATGGGATCGAAGTTCATATGCCCGAAGGCCAACACTGAAGCTGCGCTCAGACCCCAGGAAAACAACATGAAACTGTCACACGCCGAAATTCAGGCTTCAGCCCGTGCCGAAGCCTTTGCCATGCCGATCGAGCAGATCGACCCCGGATCACCTGCTTATTTTGAGAACGACACCGTTGGTCATTATTTCGAACGCCTTCGACGTGACGACCCTGTCCACCACTGCAATAGCGCTTTGTACGGACCGTATTGGTCGGTGACCCGTTTCCAGGACATCATGCAGGTGGACACCCACCACGGCATCTACTCTTCAGACTGGACAAATGGTGGGATTGCCATCACCGAACCACCACCGGGTGAAGCGAAGTTGCAGATGTTCATCGCCATGGACCCTCCGCGCCATGACGTGCAACGCAAGGCCGTTCAGCCCATCGTAGCGCCGGGCAACCTGGCCAAAATGCAGCACCTCATCCGGGAGCGGACCTGCAAAGTTCTCGACGGCTTGCCTCGTGGCGAGAGCTTCAACTGGGTAGCGCATGTGTCTATCGAGCTCACCACTTTGATGCTGGCGACTCTTTTTGACTTTCCGATAGAGGACCGTCACCTGTTGACCCACTGGTCAGATGTGGCCACCGCCAACAAGGATGTGGACCCCAACGCGCCAACGCGTGAAGAACGCTTGGCTGAACTGCACAAAATGGCGGCTTATTTCACCCGCCTATGGAATGAGCGCGTCAATGCCAGTCCTGGATCCGACCTGATTTCCATGATGGCCCACAACCCGGAAACCCGGAACATGACACCGCAGGAGTTCATGGGCAATCTGGTGTTGCTGATCGTGGGCGGCAACGACACCACGCGCAACTCGATGACAGGCGGCCTGCTGGCCCTGCACAATAACCCGGCCGAATGGGACAAGCTGCGAAACAATCCGGCCCTTGTGGACAACATGGTCTCGGAAATCATTCGCTGGCAGACGCCGCTGGCCCACATGCGCCGAACCGCCTTGCAAGACACTGAACTGGGCGGCAAACACATCCAAAAAGGCGACAAGGTGGTGATGTGGTATCTCTCGGGCAACCGCGACGAGGAGGCCATCCCCAACGCAAGCCAGTTCATCATTGACCGCCCTCGCGCGCGCCAGCACCTGTCTTTCGGCTTTGGTATCCACCGCTGTGTGGGCAACCGCTTGGCCGAGATGCAACTGCGGATCTTGTGGGAAGAAATTCAAAAGCGCTTTCCCGTCATCGAAGTCGTGGCCGAACCTGTGCGGGTGCGTTCGCCCTTTGTGCGGGGGTTCACCGAACTCATGGTGCGCATCCCCACATGAGCGAGGCGCCCGAAATGAACCTGTTGCCCGAGCAATTGGATGTGCTGATCATCGGCGCCGGTATCTCTGGCGTGGGCGCCGCCTGCCACCTGCAGCAACAGTGCCCGGACAAGCGTTTTGCGTTGGTCGAGGCGCAGGCCAGTTTCGGCGGCACTTGGCTAACGCACACTTATCCCGGCGTCCGCTCAGACAGCGACCTGTTCACCTTTGGCTACCGATTCAAGCCATGGCGCGGCGACCCCATCGCCACTGGCGATCAGATCCTGAACTACATGGACGAGGTCATCGGCGAACACGACCTGTCCGGTCGGATTCATTACAGACACCGTGTCACCTCGGCTCGTTGGTCTTCTGCCCAAGCCTGCTGGCACGTCGAAATCGTGCACACACCGACAGAGGGCAACCCTGTCATCCGCCAAGTGCGCTGTCAGTTTTTATGGATGTGCCAAGGTTACTACCGGCACGCCGAAGGCTACACCCCTGAGTGGCCAGGTATGGACGACTTTGCCGGTCGCATCGTGCATCCACAGCAATGGCCAAAAGACCTCGACCTGACCGGTCAGCGCGTGGTGGTGATCGGCTCAGGCGCTACCGCCGCAACATTGGTACCGGCCCTGGCTGGCCGCTGTGCACACGTCACCATGCTGCAGCGTTCTCCCACTTGGTTTGCCACAGGACGCAACGCCAATGAACTGGCTGATACGCTGCGCGCACTGGACGTACCGCACGAATGGACCCACGAAATTGTTCGCCGCAAGGTCCTGCACGACCAAGCCAACTTGCAGCGGCTCTGCGTCCAAGCGCCCGATGCTGTGGCGGCTGAACTGCTTGCCGCAGTCAGGGAGGCACTCGGCCCCGAACACGCACACTTGGTCGATGTCCATTTCAAGCCGTCCTATCGTCCATGGCAACAGCGTTTAGCCTTTGTTCCCGATGGCGACCTCTTCAAAGCGATACGCCATGGACAGGCCAGTGTTCAAACAGGTTCGATTGAGCGCTTCGTGCCAGAAGGCATTCGCCTGAGCAACGGTGAGACTGTGCCCGCCGATGTGATTGTGACTGCCACAGGTTTTAACCTGAACGTATTGGGTGACATTGATTTCCAAGTCGATGGCAAGCCGCTGAACTTTGCGGGCAGCGTCACTTGGCGTGGTGCCATGTTCACGGGCTTGCCCAATTTGCTGTGGGTGTTCGGCTATTTTCGTGCCAGCTGGACGCTGCGCGCCGACTTGCTGGGCGACTTTTTCTGCAAGCTTGTGCAGCACATGGACCAACACGAATTACGCAGTGTGGTGCCTGAGCTTCGGCCTGAAGACCAAGACATGACCTTGAGCCCCTGGGTGCAAACCGACAACTTCAATCCAGGGTACCTGGCCAGGAGCATGCACCAGTTGCCATGCCAAGGCGATCGTGCACCCTGGTTGCACTTGCAAGACTACTCGATAGAAAAGAACGATCTTCCAGTCGCCACCTTCGATGACGGCTCTTTGATTTTTAACTGAGTTTTTCTCAACGCACCTAGAAAATTTTCACCACCACATCCAGGAGACACTTCATGACCAATGCACTGACTCGCCGCCAGACCCTGCAAGCGTTGGGAGCCAGCTTGCTGCCCATGCCGCTGATAGCAGCCGCGCAAGCCGCTTTTCCCAACAAGCCCGTTCGCATCATCGTGCCCCTGCCTGCTAGCGGAGCAGCCGATGTGTCGGTGCGCATCTTGACAGAATTCATGCAACAGCCTATGGGTCAAAGCCTTGTGGTGGAGAACCGACCTGGTGGGATTTACCAAATCGGTATTCAGGCCATCACCAGCGCTCCAGCGGATGGTTACACCCTGATTCACCTCAATGCAACCATGTGCGCCGTGCAGGCTTCGCTCAAACGGTTTGACATGCTCAAACAACTCATTCCGGTGGGGTTGATGGGCTCAACAGATGCCATGCTTTGCATCGCCAACAATGCGCCGTTCAAGACGACACAAGAAATGGTGGCATGGGGAAGGGCCAACCCCGGCAAGCTCAACTATGGCTCTACAGGTCCGGGCTCAATGGAGCATCTGAGCATGGTCAGCATCATGCAACGTGTCGGCATCACCGGGAACAACATTCCATTCAAAGGTGGCCCAGATGGTGCATTGGCTCTTGCCCAAGGGGAGATCCAGGCCATGGCATTGCCAGCGCCACTGATCATCCAGTTCAAAGACAAAATCAAACCTGTGATCGCCCTGACGGAGCAACGCATCGGTTTCTTGCCTGATTTGCCCACCGCCAAAGAGCAGGGACTGGATATCCCCACGGTGAATTACTGGGGGGGTCTGGCGGTCCCCGTTGGCACACCCACAGCTGTCGTCGAGACCCTTGAAAAAGCCTTGAGCGTTGCCGTGAATAACCCGGCCTTGTCTCAGCGCTACATACCATTGGTGTTGATTCATCAGCCAAACTGAGCCAGTGCGCACGTTGAATATTGAGCCACTGGTTTTAGGGAATTTATGTTCAGTTGGTTGTGGATAAGTCTATCTGATCTGTGGTTTTGACATCTCCTTTCTG